>Ga0160502_100026_pt1 | contig 242954 bp, 224 predicted proteins | sample DIDnMG_14_FD_108237 | JGI IMG/M metagenome (GOLD analysis project Ga0160502, IMG submission 108237) | Enriched soil microbial communities from UW Madison campus, WI, USA - DID2933_E24_Xylan MG | ecosystem: Environmental > Terrestrial > Soil > Unclassified | place: USA: Madison, Wisconsin... | reverse complement strand
GATGGAGCAGCCCGGTAGCTCGTCAGGCTCATAACCTGAAGGTCGTAGGTTCAAATCCTACTCCCGCAACCAAATCACACACATAAACAGCCGTCTCGGATCAGCCGCGGCGGCTTTTTTGTGTCCCGAAACCATCGCGAGCGCTCGCCCCGTTCCGCCTCAACGATCTTGCAGCCGGGCCACAGCAATCCGCGCGCAAGCCTCGTACAGACCCTGAACGCCGCTCAGCGAACCGCCCGATACCGCAACAATCGCCACCATCACGACATCACGGATCACCGGAAAGCCACCGCCGCGCAAAATCCCAATCTCCAGGTCCAGGCCTGCCTCCGCGACCAGGCCCGGATCGGACTGCGATTGCCTTTCCACGTCGCCCACGTCGAACCGGTCTCCCGCCATTGCGAACACCACATGAAGAGCGCTGCGGGCCCATCGGCGTCGCAAGCACAAGCTTCCACGCCCCCTCAATCCCAACCGGAATGGCTGGCGCGACCGGCGGGGGAGAGGGCTTTACCGGGGCAGGGGCTTCGACCTCCGGCACCCGATGATCGGGATGGAAGCGGCTGACCGGACGCTCAGGCCAGGGCCGCCCCTCGATCATCGTCAGCAGCTTGGCCGGCGTCAGCGGCAGGTCCACCGCCACCTCTCCAAACGGCGCAAGCGCATCCGCAAACGCATCACGCACGCAACATTGCGTCTACGTGCGCAACAGGGCGTCCGCAGCCTCAGAGGCAGATGGAATCGACCGGGCGCCAGACATATTGCAAGCGTCGCCAAATAAACTGTCAGTGAGGCGCTCTGCCCATCGGCTTCGCCTGCGCGGTTCAAGGTGCGCCTGCCGGTTGGTATGGCGACCTAACAGCTACATGTCGGCAGCAGTTCTGCTCTAGACTCTGCGATGGTCTGAAAGGAGCTTCCTGCAGAGGTGCAATTCCCGGTGGGAAACTTTTAAGTTGCAGGAAAAAAGGAAGAAATGGTGCTGCCGGCGAGGATTGAACTCGCGACCTCAGCCTTACCAAGGATGCGCTCTACCACTGAGCTACGGCAGCACTCTATTTCGTCTCCGTCGCGTTGTGCGCTTCGGAGGTCGCGCCTATGGCCGCCCCCGCGCGTCCTGTCAAGGCGGGTTGCGGTAGATTATGCATTTTGCTTATGCGCTTTGTCATGAGCGAGACCCAGGACGAAAAGAAAGCCAGGCTGGCGCAGGCGCTGCGCGACAATTTGCGGCGGCGCAAGGCCCAGAGCCGCGATGTGGCGCGGGAGGGGACTGAGCCCGCCCCCGCGCCGGAACCGTCGAAAGACTGATCCGCGTTACAGGGCTGCGCAGGCCACCCGCAGCCAGGCCAGGGCCTCGCCATCAAGCTGTGGGCCGACCACGGCCAGCACCTGCGCATGATAGGCGTCGACCCAGGCACGCTCGCCTGCATCCAGCAGGTCGGTGACGATGGCATTGCGGTCGATTGGCGCGAAGGTCAGGGTTTCAAAGCCCAGCATGGGCTTTTCGCCGCCGGCGATCGCCCGTTCCTCGACCAGCACCAGATTCTCGATGCGGATGCCATATTCGCCGGTCTTGTAATAGCCCGGCTCGTTCGAGAGGATCATGCCCGCCACCAGCGGCTCGTCGCCGCCGCCGAAGGTCGCGATCCGCTGCGGCCCTTCATGCACCGACAGGAAGCTGCCGACGCCATGGCCGGTGCCATGGGCATAATCCAGACCCTGCGCCCACAGATATTGGCGCGCCAGCACGTCGAGCTGGCCGCCGCGCGTGCCGACCGGGAAGACGGCGCGAGCAAGCGCGATATGCCCCTTCAGCACCAGGGTGAAGCGCTGCTTCATCTCTTCGCTCGGCGTACCGATGGCGATGGTGCGGGTCACGTCGGTGGTGCCGTCGCGATACTGGCCGCCCGAATCGACCAGGTAGAAGCTGCCGGTCTCGATCGGGCGGTTGGTCTTTTCCTCGACCTTGTAATGAACGACCGCGCCATTGGGGCCGGCGCCGCTGATCGTATCGAACGACAGATCCTGCAGCAGGCCGGTATCGTGACGGAAGGCTTCCAGCCGGTCGGCCGCGCTCATCTCATCCAGGCCGCCCTTGGGAGCCTCGACCGCGATCCAGTGGAGGAAGCGGCTGAGTGCCGCGCCATCGCGCGCCTGCGCCGCCTTGTGCCCGGCGATCTCGGTATCATTCTTGATCGCCTTGGGCAGGACCACGGGGTCGCGCAGGCTGAGTATCTGCGCGCCGCCCGCGTCGAGTGCTTCGAAGATCGCGGCAACGGCCCGCTCGGGGTCGGCGACGACGGTCTTGCCGCTCAGCGCTGCCAGCGCATCGGCAAAGGCCGCGCGGTCATGGATGCGCACGGCATTGCCCAAATGCTTGGCGACCGCCTCGTCCATCTTTTCCGGCGCGACATAGAGGTCGGCGGTCGCATCGGCATGGACGATGGCATAGGCGAGCGCGACCGGGGTGCGCTCGACATCCTTGCCGCGGATGTTGAAGGCCCACGCGATCGAATCGAGCGCGGAGAGGACGGCGGCGTCCGCTTTATTCGACACCAGCCAGTCGGCGATGTCGGCACGCTTCTCGGCCGCATTCTTGCCGGCATAGCGATCCTCATGGACCACCAGCTTGGCGTCGCTGGGCGCCGGGCGATCGGGCCAGACGGCATCGACGGGGTTGGTGTCGACCGCGACCAGCTCGGCGCCCTTGTCCGCTAGGGCCTGTGTAGCCTGCTTCACCCAGGCGCGGGTGTGCAGCCAGGAATCATAGCCGATGCGCGCGCCTTCGCCCGCATGATCCTTCAGCCAGGCGGCGATCGAGGTCTGCGGCACGCTTTGATATTGCCAATGGGCGCCGTCCACCTGCTCGCGCACCTGTAGCGTGTAGCGGCCGTCGACGAAGATCGCGGCCGCCTCCGGCAGGACCACGGCGCTGCCGGCCGAACCCTGGAACCCGGTCAGCCAGGCGAGCCGTTGGGCATAGGCGCCGACATATTCGCTCATATGCTCGTCGGTCAGGGGGACCACGAAACCATCGAGCTTCTGGCGCACCAACTGGGCACGCAGGGCCTTCAGGCGATCTTCATAACTGGACATCGAACTTCCCTTGGATCATTCCGGCCTCTTGCGTTGGCCATAATGCCGACAACATAGAGGGACCGGCACGCTTATTCCAGCGCAGCCCCCGTCTGGACCATGGATAGTTAATGACCGATCAAATGCAGCCGCCCCTGTCCCCGCCGATCGCCGAGCGCCGCGCGCACAGTTTCGCGCATCATGGCATCACGGTGGACGATCCTTACGCATGGCTGCGCGATCCCGGTTACCCTGACGTCAAGGACAAGGATGTGCTGGCCTATCTGGAGGCTGAGAACGCCTGGTTCGAGGGTGCGATGGCGCCGCGCAAGCCGCTGCTCGACACGCTGTTCCACGAGATGAAGGGCCGCATCAAGGAGGATGATCAGTCGGTCCCGCAGAAGGATGGCGACTATATCTACTGGCGTGCGTTCGAGACAGGCGCCCAATATCGCAAATGGTATCGCAAGCCCGCAGCAGGCGGTGACGACCAGCTGATCCTGGACGAACCCGCACTGGCGCAGGGCCATGAGTATTTCCGCCTGGGCGCCATGTCGGTCAGCCCGGACGGCCGCTACCTTGCCTATGCGATCGACACCAATGGTTCCGAACGGTTCGAGGCGCGGATCAAGGATCTCTTCTCGGGCGAAATCCTGCCCGAAGTCATTCCCGATACCCTCTCTTCGCTGGTGTGGACCAGCGATTCCAAGGGGCTGCTCTATGGCCTCGCCAACGAGAATTGGCGGACCGACAATGCGCGGCTGCACTGGCTGGGCCAGAGCGTCGAGAGCGACGTCGAGCTGTTCCATGAGGATGATGAGGGCTTCCGCGTCTCGATCGGCCTCACTTCCTCGGAAAAATGGATCGTCATCGCGACCGGCGACCATGTCACCAGCGAAGCTTGGCTGGTGCCCGCCGACAATCCGACCGCGACGCCGCTGCTCGTCGCCGCGCGCCAGGCCGGCCGCGAATATGACGTCGATGAGCATGAGGGCACGCTCTACATCAAGACCAACGACACCCATCCCAATTTCCGACTGGTGAAGGCGACGCTGGGCGCGCCCGACCAGTGGGAGGAAGTGATCAGCGCGGACGCGCATTTCTACCTGACCGATTTCACCCTGTTCAAGACCTTCTACGTCACCGAGGGGCGGCAGGACGGGCTCGACCAGATCGAACTGCGCGATTATGCGACCCACGAGGCAAAGCGCATTCCGTTCCCGGAAGCCAGCTATTCGGCGAGCCTCGACGACAATCCCGAATATGAGGTGACGAAGCTGCGCATCGGTTATGAATCGATGGTCACGCCCGACACCATCTATGATTATCATCTCGCCACCGGCGAGCTGGAGATACTCAAGGTCCAGGAAATTCCCTCGGGCTATGACGCCAGCCTTTATGCCGCCGAGCGGCTGATGATTGCGGCGCGCGACGGCACGCAGATTCCGGTATCGATCGTCTATCCCAGGGATTTTCCGCGCGACGGCAGCGCGCCGCTGCACCTTTATGGCTATGGCGCCTATGGTCTGGCGATGGAGCCGGGCTTTTCGACCAGCCGCCTGTCGCTGCTCGATCGCGGTTTTGCCTTTGCCATCGCCCATATTCGCGGCGGCGACGACCTCGGCCAGCAATGGTATCTGGACGGCAAGCTCGACAAGCGCACCAACACCTTCACCGATTTCGTCGATGTCGCGAAGGGGCTGATCGATCTTGGCTATTCGGCCAAGGGCAGGATCAGCATTTCGGGCGGATCGGCCGGCGGCGAACTGATGGGCGCGGTCATCAACTCCGATCCCGATCTGTGGGGCGCGGTAGTGGCGCATGTGCCGTTCGTCGACGTGCTCAACACCATGCTGGACGAGACGCTTCCCTTAACGCCGGGCGAATGGCCCGAATGGGGCAATCCGATCGAGGATGAGGACGCATTCCGCACCATCCAGTCCTATGACCCCTACACCCATGTCAGCGCCCAGGCCTATCCGCCGCTGATGGTGACCGCCGGCCTCAACGATCCGCGCGTCACCTATTGGGAGCCGGCCAAATGGGTGGCGAAGCTGCGCGCGACCAAGACCGACAGCAATATCCTGCTGCTCAAGACCAATATGGGCGCAGGCCATGGCGGCAAGTCCGGGCGGTTCGAAAGCCTGCACGAAACCGCCGAGGAATTCGCGTTCATCCTGTGGCAGCTGGGAGTGGAAGGCTGATGGCGTCGAGCTTCACCAAGTCCTTCACCGCGCGGCCCGAGCATATCGATGTGCTGGGCCATGTGAACAACGCGGTGTGGGTGCAGTGGATGGAGCAATTGTCGGTCGAACATTGGACGACCGATGCCGATCCCGCCCATGTCGACGCCTATATCTGGGTCGTGACCCGGCATGAGGTCGATTATCGCGGTAACGTGACCGAGGGCGATGTCGTGTCGGGCCGCACCTGGATTCCGGAAGGACCGCGCGGCGCGCGGTTCGATCGGCTGATCGAGTTCACCGGGCCGGACGGCAAGGTGAAGGTGTCGGCCCGCTCGACCTGGGCGATGATCGACAAGGCAAGCGGCCGGCTGATGCGGGTGCCGCCCGAAGTTGCGGCGAATTTCGTCGAGGGCTGAGCCGCCGGCAGCGCTCAGCGGGCGCTGACGGCCTGTGACAGGGCGCGGGCCGCCTGCACATAGGCCGGCCCGCCGCACACGGTCCAGGCCTGGGGCAGGCTGATGCGCGGTATGTCGCGCAGCACGGGATGGTGCAGCATTTCGGTGCCCTGGTCGGTGATCCGGTCGGTGGCGCTCTCGACGATCAGATAGTCGGGCCGGGCTGCGACCATCTCCTCCAGGCTGACCTGCGCGATCGCCGGCTTGCCAAGGTCGGCGGCCAGATTGCGCAGCCCCGCCCGCGTCATCAGGTCGTCGACCAGCGTGCCGGTGCCGGTCATGTAGCCGCGCCGCTGATAATAGGCCGCGACTTTGGTTTTGAGTGCGCGGGGGAGGGGGGCCAGATCCCGGTCCATCCTTGCGATCATGGCTTCGCCGCGATTGGCATGGCCGATCGCCTGCGCGACGGTACGGATCGACGCGACGATATCGGCATAGCTGTCCGCGCTTTTCAGGTCGATGGCGGGGTAATGCTGCGCCTTGAGGATCGCGATTGCCGGATTGCGTCGCGCCGGCATGCCGATCACCAGATCGGGATTGGTCGCCAATATCTGCTCGGCGGAACCGTTCAGAATCGGCAGCCCTCGGGTCGCGGCGGCCACCGCCGACATCTGGCGGTCCGGGGCATTATGGGTCAGGCCGGCAATCTGGTCGCGATCGGCCAGCGCCACCAGCAACTGGTCGGCGCACAGGTTCAGCGACACGATCCGTTGCGGACGTTTGCCTGCATTGGCAGGCGGACGCGTGGCGGCCGCCCATAATGTGGCACCGCCGATCAGGGCGATCATCAGGGCGATCATCCCCTTGCCGGGGCCGATGGGCGCAAATATCCGCATGGCCTTCTCCCTTAGCCGGGAGGCTGCTCCAGGCAAGGAAGATTGACGCTCCCGCCGCGCTCGCCTATCGCCCGGGCTGCGACAGGTTTCCCGGCAACGGGGATGAAAAGGGAATGGGGTTCAAGACCCCGGCTGCCCCTGCAACTGTGAGCGGCGAGCCTTTGTGCCACATGCCATTGGGGCCGCAAGGTTCTGAGAAGGCGGCACGAATAAGCGACGACCCGCAAGCCAGGAGACCTGCCCGTCGCGGTCGTCCTTCGCGCGGACAGGGTGTGCCGAGCGGACGGGGGTGAACCCGCGTGACGACAGGTGGACCGCATCTTGCGGGGGCCATGTCGCGTCCGTCCGGGCACCGATATCGTCTCCAGGATATGGTCCCTCGTCCGGGGGCTTGCATGTTCAAATATCTGACTTTCTGTTCTTTCCTTCTCCCCACCACCGCTTTCGCCGAAACGGCGCAACAGGCACCACCGCCCGATGCCGCCGCCGATGCCGGGGCATCCTCGATCCTCGTCACCGCGACCCGCCTCGCCACGCCGGTCGATCAGGTGCCGGCCTCCGTCACCGTGCTCGACAAGGCGGCGATCGACCGGGCGCAGGATCTGGGCGTCACCGAATTGCTGCTGCGCACGCCGGGCGTCAGCATCTCGCGCAACGGCGGCTATGGCACGGCGACCTCGCTGCGCATCCGCGGCGCGGAATCCGACCAGACCGTGGTGGTGATCGACGGCGTGAAGCTCAACGATCCCTCCTCGGCCGGCGGGGGCTATAATTTCGCAAACCTGCTGGTCGGCGATGCCTCGCGCATAGAAGTGCTGCGCGGCCCCCAGTCGACCCTGTGGGGCAGCCAGGCGATCGGCGGTGTCGTCAATGTCGTCACCGCCATGCCCGAAAAGGCGCTGGAGGGGAGTTTCGATATCGAGGCGGGGTCGCGCGACACGATCAGCGCCCGCGCGGCGCTAGGCGGGAAGACCGGCCCGGTCAGTTGGCGCATCGGCGGCCAGAGCTTCACCACCGACGGCATTTCGGCGATCAGCCCGGCCTTTGGCGGCAAGGAGAAGGACGGCTATACCAATCGCAGCGTCACCGGCCGGGTAGAGGTGGCGCTGGCGGACGGGATCAGCGCGGACCTGCGCGGCTATTATTCCGACGGCCATGTCGATTTCGACGCGACCAGCGCGGACAGCCCGGCCTATGGCACCAATCGCGAATTTGTCGGCTATGCCGGCCTTAACGTCGCGCTGCTCGACGGCCGGTTCCGCAACCGCTTCGGCTATGGCTATACCGACACCGATCGTGACAATTACGACCCGCGCAACCAGCGCAAGCAGACGTTCGATGCAGCGGGGCGCAACCAGCGGCTGGAATATCAGGGCAGCTTCGCGATCGCCGACGGCTGGACCGCGCTGTTCGGGGTGGAGAATGAGAATAGCCGCTTCCGCAGCGTGTCACCTTCGGCGTCGCTGTCGGTGCCGATTCCCGATCCGGCTCGCGGCAAGGCGGAGATCACGAGCGTCTATGGCCAGCTCAATGCCCAGCCGATTACAGGCCTGACCCTGACCGGCGGTGTGCGTTACGACGATCATGACCGCTATGGTGGCCACACCCTCTTTTCCGCCGGCGGCGTCTGGGCGCTGCCGACCGGGACGGTGCTGCGCGCCAGCTATGGTGAAGGGTTCAAGGCGCCGACCCTCTATCAGCTCTATTCCGAATATGGGAACCAGGCGCTCGATCCCGAACGCGCCCATGGCTGGGAAGCGGGCGCGGAGCAGCGTTTCTTCGGCGAGAAACTGCGGCTGGGCGCGACCTGGTTCGACCGGACCACGACCGACCAGATCATCTATAATAGCTGTTCCACCAGCTCGACCGATCCGCTCTGCTTCACGCCCGGCACCACCACCCGCCGCTATGGCTATTATCTCAATGTCGCGCGCGCCAAGGCGCATGGCTTAGAGGCGCAGGTGGCGGTCGAGCCGGTCAAGGGGCTGACCATCGACGGCAATTATAGCTGGACCGTGGCGGAGGATCGTTCGGACGGCACCGCGAACGAAGGCAATTGGCTGCCGCGCCGGCCGCGCAACAGCGCCAATGGCGCGATCAGCTATGCCTGGCCCTTCGGCCTCACCACCGGCGCGGCGGTGCGCTGGTCCGACCACAGCTATGACAATGCGGCCAACACGACGTGGCTGGACGATTATACGCTGGTCGACCTGCGCGCCGAATATGCGTTCACCCCGGCGTTGCGGCTCTTTGCCCGCGTCGAGAATCTCTTCGACGAGAATTATATGACGGCCTATCGCTATGGCACGCTCGGCCGCAGCCTCTATGCCGGCTTCCGGGGGCGCTTCTGATGCTGCGCCCTGTCGAACCCGGCCCCGCCATCGTCGCCTGCAATACCTGCCGTCATTCGGCGACGATGCGGGAGGATGAGGAGGGCGTGCGCGGCGGGGCACGACTGGCGGAGGCGCTGCGCAGCGTGCAGGCCTCCGACCCGCGCTATGCCGCCGTGGCGGTGCAGGACATGCCCTGCCTGTTCGCCTGCCAGGATCATTGCACCGTCCATCTGCGCGCGCCGGGCAAGGTCGGCTATGTTCTGGGGCGCTTTGCTCCGGATGCCGATGCGGCACGCGCGATCCTCGATTATGCCATCGCCTATGCCGCCAGCGAGCATGGCCGCGTCGCCTTTCGCGAATGGCCCGAAGGCGTGAAGGGCCATTTCATCACCCGTACCCCGCCGGAAGGATTTGTCGTCGAATGAGCTTCGCTTCGATCAACGATTTCGAAAACGCCCTGGCCAATCTGCCGCCGGCAGAGGAACTGGCCAGCGCTGCCGCGCGGGCGCGTCAGGCCGAACTGACCAAGCCATTGGGGGCGCTCGGCCGGCTGGAGGATGTCGCGATCTTCATGGCAAGCTGGCAGGGACGCGCGGTGCCGCGCCTGAAGCGGGCGCGTGCCGCGATCTTTGCCGGCAATCATGGCTTCACCGTCCATGGCGTCAGCGCCTATCCCGCCGCCGTGACCGCGCAGATGGTCGCCAATTTCGCCGCTGGCGGCGCGGCGATCAATGCGCTGGCTGGCGTGGCGGGGCTGGAGCTGGCGGTCCGCTCCATCGACCTGGACCGGCCGACGGCGGACTTCACCATTGCCCCCGCCATGACCGAGGAGGAGTGCCTGACCGCGCTGTCGATCGGCGCGGCGGCGGCCGAGGAGGATCTGGACCTGCTGGTCGTGGGCGAAATGGGGATCGGCAATTCGACCGCCGCCGCAGCCCTGAGCGCCCGCAGCTTTGGCGGAAAGATCAGTGATTGGGTTGGTCCCGGCACGGGCGTCGATGGCGAGGGGATTGCGCGCAAGATCGCGACGATCGATCGCGCGCTGGCCTTCCATGCCGATGCGCCGGACGGTGCCTTCGAAACGCTGCGCCGGCTGGGCGGGCGCGAATTGGCGGCGATTGCCGGCGCGGTGCTGCGGGCACGCCAGCTGGGTGTGCCGGTGCTGCTCGACGGTTTCATCAGTTGCGCCGCGATCGCGCCGCTGGTGGCGCAGGTGCCGGCCTTTGCCGACCATTGCCTGGCCGGCCATTGCTCGGCCGAGCCGGGCCATGGCCTGCTGCTGGAGCGGATGGGCCTTGAACCGCTGCTGCGCCTCGACATGCGATTGGGGGAAGGCAGCGGCGCGGCGGTGGCGGCCAATATCATCCGCGCGGCGGTGGCGGCGCATGCCGGCATGGCGACCTTTGCCGAAGCGGCGGTGTCGACCGCGACATGATGGGCATGCCGCTCCATCTGCTGCGGCATGGCGCGCCCGAGACGCCCGGCCTGTTGCTGGGGCGGACCGACAGCGTGCCGACGCGCGCGGGCATCGACGCCTGTCTGGCGCAGGCGGAGGGGCTGGAGATCGAGATGATCGTGACGTCCGACCTGCAGCGCGCCCGGCAGGCGGCAACCGCGATCGGCGAGCGCGCCGGCTTGCCGGTGTGGGTCGATCCGCGCTGGCGGGAACTGGATTTCGGCATCTGGGACGGTCTGGCCCCAGCCGATGTCGATCCCGAGGCGCTCGCCCGTTTCTGGCAGGATCCCGATGGCTTCGCGCCGCCGGGCAGCGAGGGCTGGACGGCATTGTTGGGGCGGATTGCCGATGCGGTCGGGGATCTGCCGCGCGTGCCAACCTTGGTGCTGACCCATGGCGGGGCGATGCGCGCGGCGCTGGCCCATCTGTGCGGGTTCAGCGTGCAGCAGAGCTGGAGCTTCGGCCTGCCTTATTCCGCCTTGCTGTCGCTGGAACGCTGGACCGGCGAACCGCCGCTCGCCCGCATCACGGGCCTGCGCCCATGAAGGGGCTGGTCCTTGCCATCCAGTTTCTCACCCGCCTGCCGATGCCAAAGGTGACAGCGAATGAGACAGACTTCGCACGGTCGATCCGATGGTTTCCGGCCGTTGGCGCGATTGTCGGTCTATCTGTCATGTTCGCTGTCAATCTTGGTGTTCGCATCGATCCTTGGGTTGGTGCGCTGGCCGGGCTGCTCTGCTGGGTCGGCGTGACCGGGGCGCTGCACCTCGACGGCTTGGGCGACATCGCCGACGCCTGCGGCGCGGTGCATAAGGGGCGGGAGCGGCTGCTGGCGGTGCTGGCCGACCCGCATGTCGGCAGTTTCGCGGTGGTGGCGATCGGCCTGCAACTGATCGCCAAGCTGCTGCTGCTCCATGCGCTGGTCGAGCGGGGCATGATGTTGCCGCTGCTGCTCATTCCCTTTGCGGCGCGGATCGGGCCGTTGCTGTGGGCGCGCATGCTGCCGCCGCTGCATGCCGGGCTGGGCGCGCGCTTTGCCGATACCGTCAAAACGATCCACATCGCCCTGTGGATAAGTTTGTTGATAATCGCCGCCTGGTGGCTACCGGCCCTGCTCGCAGCGCCGCTGCTGATGCTGCTCTGGGGCCCGTGGCTGAAGCGAAGACTGGGCGGCATTTCCGGCGATGGCCATGGGGCGGGCATCGAACTGGTTGAAAGCGGGCTGCTTTTCGTCGTCCTGATCGCGGGCGGGACGACATGACGACGCGCTGGACCTGGCATGGTGGCGGCGTCGCGGCGGCGAGCGCGCATTTCGGTGGCGCGCCCGAAAGCTGGCTCGACTTATCCACAGGCATCAATCCCCATGCCTGGCCCGGCGCTGCCGAGCAGGCCATCGACTGGCGCGTCTTGCCCGACGAGCAGGGGCTGCGCGCGCTCGAACAGGCGGCGGCCGATCATTTCGGCGTCGCGGCCGATCATGTCTGCGCGCTGCCGGGGACGGAGGTTGGCCTGCGACTCGTCGGCACTTTGCTTGACGGCTCGGTCCGCCATGCCAGCCCGGCCTATCGCACCCATGGCGCGATGGTGCCCGGCGCAGCGCCGGTCGATCTCGACCGTCTGGGCGATGCGGACGGGCAGACGCTGATCCTCGCCAATCCGAATAACCCCGACGGGCGCTTTCATGACGCGGCCGATCTTGTGGCACTGCTCGACCGGCGCGGGCCGGACGGCTGGCTGGTGGTGGACGAGGCCTTTGCCGATGGCCATCCGGACATCAGCCTGGCGCCCTTCGTTGACGATGATCGCCGGCTGATGCTGCTGCGGTCCTTCGGCAAGTTTTTCGGGCTGGCCGGCTTGCGCCTCGGCTTTCTGGTGGCGCCGCGCGCGATCATTGCGCGGGTGCGGGAGCGGCTGGGTGCCTGGCCGGTGTCGGCCGCCGCCATTGCCATCGGCACGGCCGCCTATCGCGATAGCGGCTGGATCCAAGCGATGCGCGACCAGCTCCAGCGGGAGGCGCAGGCGCTCGACGCGTTACTGGTCCACTACGGTTATCAGCCCATGGGCCAAAGCCCGCTCTTCCGCCTGATCGAAACAGCCGATGCCATGGCCCTGTTCGAGCGGCTGGCCGGGCAGGCGATCCTCACCCGGCCGTTCGAGGCCCAGCCGAACTGGCTGCGTATCGGTCTGCCTGCGGATGCTATCGGTCTTGCACGGCTGAAGCAGGCGCTGCGCCATGGCTGACCCGGTTGCGCTGATCGCGCTGACACTCGACGCAGTGGTCGGCTGGCCGGCGGCGCTTTATCGCCGGATCGGCCATCCGGTCGGCGGCTTTGCGCGTCTCATCGATCATTGTGCTGCATGCTGGAACGATCCCATCCGCAGCGCGCTTGCCCGGCGGGTTGGCGGCATGGTCACGGTACTGGTCCTGCTGCTCGTCTCGGGTGGCGGCGGATGGCTGGTCCAGCATCTGTTGCGGCTCTGGCTGCCGGCACCCTTGAGCTGGATGCTGATCGGCCTGCTGGCCTATCCGGCGCTGGCACTGCGCAGCCTGCACAGCCATGTCCGCGCCGTCCACCGCGCACTGGTGGCCGATGATCTGCCGGCGGCGCGGGAGGTGGTCGGCATGATCGTCGGTCGCGATACCGCCAGCCTGGATGCCGCAGGCGTGACCCGCGCCGCGATCGAGAGCCTGGCGGAAAGCTTCTGCGATGGCGTCGTCGCGCCCTTCTTCTGGTTGCTGCTGCTGGGCTTGCCGGGCGTGTGGGCCTATAAGGCGGTGAACACGGCCGACAGCATGATCGGCCATCGCGAAGCCCCCTGGGGGCCGTTCGGCTGGGCGGCGGCGCGCACCGATGACCTCATGAACCTGATCCCGGCGCGGCTGGCCGGTTGCCTGCTCTGCCTGGCCGGTGGTGGCGGCTGGCGGGTGATGTGGCGCGACGCGCGCAACCATGCCTCGCCCAATGCCGGCTGGCCCGAAGCGGCGATGGCGGGCGCGCTCGACCTGCGGCTGGCCGGACCGATCCGCTATGATGGCGTGCGCCATGACAAGCCGTGGATCGGCAGCGGGCGAAGCGAGGCCGATCCGCTCGACCTGCGCTGGGCGCTGGCCATCTATGTCCAGGCCTGCCTGCTGCTCTGGCTGGTGGCCGGGCTGCAGGCACTGTTTGCTGGAGACATGATATGACAAGCAGCCTGCTGGTGCTGGGCGGCGCGCGATCGGGCAAGAGCCGCCATGCCCAGGCAGCGGCGGAAGCACTGCCCGGCGCGCACGTCTTCATCGCCACGGCCGAGATTTGGGACGCGGAAATGGCCGACCGGATTGCCCGGCACCGGGCCGATCGCGGGCCGGAATGGGAAACAGTGGAGGCGCCGATCGACCTGCCGGGCGCGATCGCGGCGGCGCGGGGCAAGACCGTGCTGGTCGACTGCCTGACCTTGTGGGCGAGCAACCTGCTGCTGGCGGAACGGGATGGCGCGGCGGCAGCCGACGCGCTCTGTGCCGCGATCCTGGCCCATGACGGGGCGATCATCCTGGTCGCCAATGAAGTGGGATTGGGCATCGTGCCCGACAATGCGCTGGCGCGGCGCTTTCGCGATCTGGCCGGCACCTTGAACCAGCAGGTCGCGGCGGTGGCGGATCGGGTCGTCTTCGTTGCGGCCGGCCTGCCGCTCGCGCTGAAGGGGTGAAGGGGCGGCGGACCGCCCCCTCGCTCGATTAGTCGCGTAGCAGTTCGTTGATGCCGGTCTTCGACCGGGTCTGGGCGTCGACGCGCTTGACGATCACGGCGCAATAGAGGCTGGGGCCGGGCGTGCCGTCGGGCAGCGGCTTGCCGGGCAGCGAGCCGGGGACGACGACCGAGTAGGGCGGCACTTCGCCGATGAAGACCTCGCCGGTGGCGCGATCGACGATCTTGGTCGACATGCCGATGAACACGCCCATCGACAGCACCGACCCCTTGCCGATGCGCACGCCTTCGACCACTTCCGAACGGGCGCCGATGAAGCAGTCATCCTCGATGATGACCGGATCGGCCTGCAGCGGTTCCAGCACGCCGCCGATGCCGACGCCGCCCGACAGATGGACATTCTTGCCGATCTGGGCGCAGCTGCCGACCGTCACCCAGGTGTCGACCATCGTGCCTTCATCGACGAAGGCGCCGATATTGACGAAGCTGGGCATCAGGATGACATTCTTGGCGATGTGGCTGCCGGCGCGGGCGAAGCTGCCCGGCACGGCGCGGAAGCCGGCTGCGCGGAAGGCAGCCTCGTCCCAGCCGGCGAACTTGCTCGGCACCTTGTCCCACCAGTGGCCGGCGCCCGGACCGTTATCGATCATGACATTGTCGTTGAGGCGGAAGGAGAGCAGCACGGCCTTCTTCGCCCACTGGTTGACCTGCCAGCCAGCCTCAGTGGGCTCGGCGACGCGCAGCTCGCCCTTGTCGAGCAGGGCCAGCGCCTTGTCGACCGCCTGGCGGACTTCGCCCTGGGTCGACAGGTTGATGTTGGCCCGGTCCTCCCAGGCGGCGTCGATGATCGCGATAAGGTCTTGGCTCATGGTCTTTCCCCAAAAATATTCGCCAGGAACGGCGTCAGATGGTCGGTTTCATAATCGATGAAATCGGGATGATGATCGTGATTGCCCGCTTCCGACCCGTTATTGACCCAGATGGTGGTCATGCCGATCGCCTTGGCAGGCTTCAGATTGCGGGCCATGTCCTCGAAAAAGGCGGCGCGGGTCGGGTCGACAGCATGGACGCTGCACAGTTCCGCATAGCCCGACGGATCGGGCTTGGGCACATAGCGGCAGGCATGGATGTCGTGGATCAGCTCGAACGCGCCGGTCAGGCCCAGCCGATCAAGCACGCGGCCGGCATAGGTCGCGTCCCCATTGGTGAAGATCAGCCGGCGGCCGGGCAGGGCGGCGATATTGGTGTTGAGATCGGGATCGACCGCCAGCCGCTCCATCGAAATATCGTGGACATAGTCGAGAAATGCGCGCGGCTCGATGCCATGATGGTGCATCAGCCCCGACAGGGTCGTGCCATGCTCCATGAAATAGCGTTTCTGGACAGTCCGCGCCTCGGCCGGGTCGCAGCCCAGCAGGCCCTGGATGAACTCGCCCATCTTCACGTCGATCAGCGCGAACAGGTCCGCCTTCGCCGGATAGAGCGTATTGTCCAGATCGAAGATCCAGGTGTCGACATGGGCCAGGTCCGCGCGCATGGCCGCGCCCTAATCCCCTGTGGATGGAAGGGCAAGCGTGCAGGGGCTTTTGCGCAACATCCGTTCGTTTCGCGCCATCGGGAAACGAACGGATGCGTGCTGCCGGATCAGCAGCCGGGCGTCTCGCTGTCGTGGTAGAAGTCCTGCACGGCCGTCCAGGCATCCTCGGCGGTCTCGACCCAGGTCAGCAGGTTGAGGTCCGCGTGCGAAATCACGCCCTCATCCGCCAGCGCCTCGAAATCGACGACCTTGTTCCAGAAATCCTTGCCGAACAGCAGGATCGGGATCGGCTTCATCTTGCCGGTCTGGATCAGCGTCAGCAGTTCGAACATCTCGTCGAACGTGCCGAACCCGCCTGGGAAAACGGCGAGCGCGCGGGCGCGCAGCAGGAAATGCATCTTGCGCAGCGCGAAATAGTGGAACTGGAAGCTCAGTTCCGGCGTGACGAACAGGTTGGGCGCCTGCTCGTGCGGCAGGACGATGTTCATGCCGATCGTGGTCTGGCCGACATCGACCGCGCCGCGATTGGCCGCTTCCATGATCGAGGGGCCACCGCCCGAGCAGACGACGAAGTGACGGCAACCGGCGGCATTCACGGGATATTGCGCCGCGATCCGCGCCAGCTTGCGCGCTTCCTCATAATAGCGGGCCTTCTTGCCCAGATTCTCCGCGATCTGCTTCTGCTGCGGGGTAGTCGCCGCATCGATCCGGGCCTGGACCTGGTCGGGTTCGGGAATGCGGGCGGAGCCGTAAAAGACGAAGGTGGATTCGATCCGCGCCTCGTCCATCAGCAACTGGGGTTTGAGCAATTCGAGCTGGAAGCGCACCGGCCGCAGATCCTCGCGCAGCAGGAACTCATTGTCCTGGAAGGCGAGCTTGTAGGCGGCGCTGCTGGTCTGGGGGGTTTCGATCGCCTTCTTGGCGTCGTCCGCTTCCTGCCGTGCGGGGCGGAATTTGCGTTCTTCAATTTCTTTCTTGGTCATTCCCAACAAGCTAGGCGCGGCAGGTGACAATGCCAAGACCGTTCAGTGGCAAAATCCGCCAAGTTTTCGATTTCCGCTCAGCGGCAAAATCCGCCGCATCTCTGATTTCCGCTCAGCGGCAGAAGCCGCCGCGGCCGCCCATGTCGAAATGGAAATGGTCGCGATGGGCGGCATTATAGTCGGGCGACAGCACCGTGTTGAACCGCTTGCAGGCGCTCGCATGAACCACTTCCAGAAACTGGCGGGTGCGCTTGTCACCATTCCAGTCCTTCTCGACGCTGATCCGGCGCCCATCGCTCAGGACGAAGGCGGACACATCGATCGCATTGCTATGCGCATGTTCGCTGAGCTTGCCGCTGCCTGCGATCGGCCGACAATTATAGGTGCCGAACGTCTCGATCTTCTCGATCTCCGCGCCCAAAATCAGCCGGGCGGCGGGCTGCACGGCATAGCGCGACCAGGCCGCGAAATTGGCGGCAAGGTTGCAGGTCATGGCGCCCAGGCCCGAAGTCGGCACACCGATGTCGAGCAGCTTGACGCTGCCGATTGCGCTGCATCCGCCGCCGAAATTCTGGTCGGGCAGGGGGGTGAAGGCGACCGACTGGGATTGCAGCTTGGCGAAGCATTGCCGGGTTTCGAGCGGGGGCGGCGCGGGCGGTGTCGCCGGGCGCGCGCTCTTCACCGGCTTGGATGCGCGTGCGACTCGGCCCTTGGGGACCAGATCACCGCTGCACGCCGCCAGCATGGCCGCCATCGTCGCGGCCAGGACCGCGCTGCGCCATGCCGAATTTCTCGTCGCCAGCTCCACCATCAATCCTGCATTTACCACGGCTTTCCAGGCCGATGGGTTAACGGCGCGGTCGTTTCGTCGCATTTTGCTGCAGCTTGACTCTTTTTCGGAAATCTTTAGGGCGGCCGACGGGCCACGCGGTCCCAACGCCGCGCGTGCTCTCTGTAAGGAGAAGCATTACATGACTGATCTGACTGCCGTTGACGCCACCCTTGCGCCTGCCGCAAAGCCTGCAACCCGTCCGGCTCGCCCCTTTTTCTCTTCCGGTCCCTGCGCCAAGCCTCCGGGCTGGGATGCCGCCAAGCTGGTCACGCAGTCGCTCGGCCGTTCGCACCGCGCCAAGATCGGCAAGACCCGCCTTGCCTACAGCATCGACCTGATGCGCGAGCTGCTGAACTTGCCCGACACCCACCGCATCGGCATCGTCCCCGGTTCCGACACCGGCGCTTTCGAAATGGCGATGTGGACCATGCTGGGCGCCCGCCCGGTGACGACCTTGGCCTGGGAAAGCTTTGGCGAAGGCTGGGTGACGGACGCCGCCAAGCAGCTCAAGCTCGATCCGACCGTGATCCGCGCCGACTATGGCCAGCTGCCCGACCTCAGCACCGTCGACTTCTCGAACGACGTGCTGTTCACCTGGAACGGTACCACATCGGGCGTGCGGGTGCCCAATGCCGACTGGATTCCGGCCGACCGCGAGGGCCTGACCTTCGCCGACGCCACCAGCGCGGTCTTCGCCTATGAGATCGACTGGACCAAGATCGACGTCGCCACCTTCTCCTGGCAGAAGGTGCTGGGCGGCGAGGGCGGCCATGGCGTGCTGATCCTCGGCCCCCGCGCCGTCGAGCGTCTGGAAACCCACACCCCCGCATGGCCGCTGCCCAAGGTGTTCCGCCTGATGGCGAAGGGCAAGCTCGCCGAAGGCGTGTTCAAGGGCGAAACCATCAACACGCCGTCGATGCTGGCCGTCGAGGACGCGATCTTCGCGCTGGAATGGGGCAAGTCGCTGGGCGGCCTCAATGGCTTGATCGCGCGCAGCAACGCCAATGCGGCGGCGCTGGGCAAGATCGTCGCCGAACGGGATTGGCTCGGCCATCTCGCCGTCGATGAAGCCTCGCGCTCGACCACCAGCGTCTGCCTGACCGTCGCGGGCGCCGACGAAGCCTTCATCAAGGCCTTCGCCGGCCTGCTGGAGAAGGAAGGCGCCGCCTATGACGTGGCGGGCTATCGCGACGCCCCGGCGGGCCTGCGCATCTGGTGCGGCGCCACGGTCGAGACCGCCGATATCGAGGCGCTCGGTCCCTGGCTCGACTGGGCCTACGCCCAGACCAAGGCTGCCGCTTAATCACATCATGGCGTCACCCCGGCCCTGAGCCGGGGTCCCGCTTCTTCATGTCCACTCCCGCAGATGAGCGGGACCCCGGATCAAGTCCGGGGTGACGATGAACGACAAGGATATTCCCATGCCCAAGGTTCTTATTTCCGACAAGATGGATCCCCGCGCCGCCGCGATCTTCCGCGAGCGTGGTGTCGAGGTCGACGTCATCACCGGCCAGACGCCCGAAGAACTGGCTGCGATGATCGGCGCCTATGATGGCCTCGCCATCCGCAGCTCGACCAAGGTCACCAAGGCGATCCTCGACGCCGCGACCAACCTCAAGGTCATCGGCCGCGCCGGCATCGGCGTCGACAATGTCGACATCCCGGCCGCCTCGGCCCAGGGCGTTATCGTGATGAACACGCCGTTCGGCAACTCGATCACCACCGCTGAACATGCCATCGCGCTGATGTTCGCGCTGGCCCGCCAGATCCCCGAAGCCAATGCCCAGACGCAGCAGGGCCTGTGGCCCAAGAACGGCTTCATGGGTGTGGAAGTGACCGGCAAGACGCTGGGCCTGATCGGCGCCGGCAATATCGGCTCGATCGTCGCCAGCCGCGCGCTCGGCCTCAAGATGAAGGTCGTCGCCTTCGATCCGTTCCTGACGCCCGAGCGTGCCGTGGAAATGGGTGTGGAAAAGGCCGATCTCGACACGCTGCTGGCCAAGGCCGACTTCATCACGCTGCACACGCCCCTGACCGACCAGACCCGTAACATCCTGTCGAAGGAAAACCTGGCGAAGACCAAGAAGGGCGTGCGTATCGTCAACTGTGCCCGTGGTGGCCTGATCGACGAAGCAGCGCTGAAGGACGCGCTGGATTCGGGCCATGTCGCGGGCGCCGCGCTCGACGTGTTCCAGACCGAGCCGGCCAAGGAATCGCCGCTGTTCGACACGCCGAACTTCATCTGCACCCCGCATCTGGGCGCATCGACCGACGAAGCGCAGGTCAATGTCGCGCTGCAGGTGGCCGAACAGCTCAGCGACTATCTGCTCGATGGCGGCATCACCAACGCGCTGAACGTCCCCAGCCTGTCGGCCGAGGAAGCGCCGAAGCTGAAGCCCTATATGGCGCTGGCGGAAAAGCTGGGCAGCCTGATCGGACAGCTGGAAGGTGACCAGATCACCGGCGTGTCAGTCGAGGTCGAGGGCCATGCCGCTGAACTCAACCAGAAGCCGATCACCGCCGCGGTGCTCGCCGGCCTGATGCGCGTCTATTCCGACACGGTGAACATGGTCAACGCGCCCTTCCTGGCGAAGGAACGCGGTCTGGACGTGCGTGAAGTGCGCCATGACCGCGAGGGCGACTATCAAACGCTGGTGCGCGTCACCGTTTCGACCGAAGCGGGCGACAAGTCGGTCGCCGGCACGCTGTTCGGCCACGCCCAGCCGCGCCTGGTCGAGCTGTTCGGCATCAAGGTCGAGGCCGATCTCGACGGCCACATGCTCTACATCGTCAACCAGGATGCGCCCGGCTTCATCGGCCGTCTGGGCTCGAAGCTGGGCGAATCGGACGTCAATATCGGCACCTTCCACCTGGGTCGTCGCAACCAGGGCGGCGAAGCCGTGCTGCTGCTGTCGGTCGACGGCACCGTCACCGAACCGCTGCGCTGGGCGATCTGCAACCTCGCCGGCGTGAAGCAGGTGAAGCTGCTGCGCTTCGCCTGATTCTCAATTCCGTTCGTGCTGAGTAGGGGCTGAGCCTGTCGAAGTCCCGTATCGAAGCATCCTTCGATACGCCATTTCGACTTCGCTCAATGGCTACTCAGGACGAACGGAGTAGAATTGGCCGCGTTTTGCGCTAAAGGGCCTGTCCCATGACCATGATCCCGCCAAGCCTGCTCCCGGAGGGGCTCTCCGATCGCCTGCCGCCGCAGGCCGAAGCCTCCGCGCGCCTGGCGCGCCGCGTGCTCGATACGGTCGCGACCCATGGCTATGAACGGGTCATGCCGCCGCTGGCGGAGTTTGAGGATACGCTGACCCAGCGCCTCAAGTCGATGCGCGCGCAGGATCTGGTCCGCGCCGTCGACCCGGTGTCGCAGCGCACCTTGGCCTTCCGCCCCGACATGACCGCGCAGGTCGGCCGCATCGCTGCCACCCGCCTGCGCAGCGCGCCGCGTCCGCTGCGCCTGTCCTATGCCGGCCCGGTGATCCGCCAGAAGGCGAGTCAGCTGCGCCCCGAGCGCGAGAAGATGCAGCTCGGCGCCGAACTGATCGGCAGCGACAGCAGCGCCGCCGCGGTCGAGATCGTCAATATCGCGATCGAGGCGCTCACCGCCGCCGGCGTCACCGGCATCACCATCGATTTCACCTTGCCCGACCTGATCGACGCGCTGGCCGCCGGTCCGCTGCCGCTGGGGGCCGAGGAACTGGAAGCCGTGCGCGCCGAACTGGACGCCAAGGATGCCGGTGCGCTGGTGGCGATCAGCCCGGCCGCCGCCGCCTATCTGCCGCTGATCGAGGCGACCGGTCCCTTCCATGCCGCGATGGAACGGCTGGAGGCGTTCAGCGCCAGTCTGGACGGCGCCATCGACAGCCGGATCGCGGGCCTGCGCGCAATTGCCAAGCCGATCGGCTGGGACATCACCCTGACCCTCGATCCGACCGAACGGCACGGTTTCGAGTTCCAGAACTGGTTCGGCTTCTCGATCTTTGCCGAGGGCTTCATCGGCGAGATCGGTCGGGGTGGCAGCTATGCCATCGCCCGCGCTGGCGAGACGGACGAGCCCGCCATGGGCTTTTCCCTTTATCCCGATCCGCTGATTGATGCGGGCTTTGGCGATGAACGGCCACGGCGCCTGTTTCTGCCGGTGGGTCATGATGCGGTGCGCGCGGCAGCGCTGCGGGCCGAAGGCTGGCACACGGTTGCGGCCCTGGCTGACGGCGAAGATGGCGCTGCTCAGCGCTGCTCGCACTGGCTGGATGGCAGCAAGGCCCGCGCTTACTGACCGAACAGGCGGCGCAGCCAGGCGTCCACAATGCCGGTGCCGGCATAGTCGGCATCGCCCATCTCGCGATTGATCTGCATATGGCCGCGCAGGCCGCGTCCAGGGAGCGCATGGATTTCCACTGGCGTGCCCGCCTTGCGCAGCGCTGCGGCGAGCGCATTGGACTGGGCGGTGCCGTCGACCCGATCGACATGCAGCAACAGGAAATCGGGGGCATTGGGCTTTGCCGCCTGCAAGGTCGGCGATAGCGCCTTCTGCCGCGCCGGATCTGTGCCGAACGCCTGTTCATAGGTCTTCGCCATGAAGCGGCCGCCCCGCGCCATCTGGGTCGGCACGTCATAGGCTGCACCATCCAGCGCGACGATGCCGCGCACGTCATCGGGCTTCAGCCCGGCCCTGGCGAAATAGCGCATGTCGGTGCCGACCAGCGCGACCAGATGCGCGCCGGCGCTGTGGCCCATCAGCGTGATGCGGTCGGGATCGATACCCAGCGTCGTCACCTGGTTGCGCAGATGGGCGACCGCATCGGCGACATCCTGCGCTTGGCTCTCGACCGTTGCATCGGGCACCAGCCGGTAATTGATCGAGGCGAAGGCATAGCCAAGGCCGGTATAATGGGGTGCCTTGGCCGCGCCGGTCGCATGGTCCTTACTGCCACGCTTCCAGCCGCCGCCATGGACGAAGATGACCAGCGGTGCCTTCGTGCCCTTGCCCGGCCAGAAGTCGATCGCCTGCAATGGATCATGGCCATAGGTCATGGCCTGCGGGGTGGCGGCGGTTGTCTGGGCCTGCGCGGCCAGCGGTGTGCCTGCGAGCAGGGAGAGAATCAGGATGGGAATCAGCCGTCTGCGCATCTGGTCGTCCTTCGCTGCCCCTGAGTTGGCATGATCGCGAGGGCGCATCGTGCCGTAAAGCCGGCAGCTGGTATCAAAGTGTAATGTTCCTCCAACCTTGACGCATCGGCGCCACCCGGCTAACCCGCGCCCCGCACAGGGCGCCCTTGACTCAGGTTGACGCGCCCAACCTATTCCACCGGCATGCCGAGTCCCGTCGAAGGGCATGGCCGGTCCGCGCGGCGGGCGGAGGAGTGTATCCATGGCAAATGTTACCGTGATCGGCGCCCAATGGGGTGACGAAGGCAAGGGCAAGATCGTCGACTGGCTGTCGGAGCGCGCCGATGTCGTCGCCCGCTTCCAGGGCGGCCATAATGCGGGCCACACGCTGGTCGTCGGCGAGAAGGTCTACAAGCTCTCGCTGCTGCCGTCGGGCATCGTGCGCGGCACGCTGTCGGTGATCGGCAATGGCGTGGTGCTGGACCCCTGGCACTTCCGTGACGAGGTCGCCAAGCTCAAGGGCCAGGGCGTCGAGATCACGCCGGCAAACCTGCAGATCGCCGAGACCTGCCCGCTGATCCTGCCCTTCCACCGCGACCTCGACGGCCTGCGCGAGGACGCATCGGGCGCCGGCAAGATCGGCACCACCCGTCGCGGCATCGGCCCGGCCTATGAGGACAAGGTCGGTCGCCGCGCCATCCGCGTCTGCGATCTGGCCCATCTCGACGATCTCGACCTGCAGATCGATCGCCTGACCGCGCATCATGACGCGCTGCGGGCCGGTTTCGGCGAAGCGCCGATCGACCGCGCCCAGCTGATGGCCGACCTGACCGAGATCGCCGCCTTCATCCTGCCGTTCGTGAAACCCGTTTGGCTGACGCTCAACAAGGCGAAGTCGGAAGGCAAGCGCATCCTGTTCGAGGGCGCGCAGGGCACGTTGCTCGACATCGACCATGGCACCTATCCCTTCGTCACCTCGTCCAACACGGTGGCGGGCACGGCAGCGAGCGGCACCGGCCTTGGCCCCAATGGCGCCGGCTTCGTGCTGGGCATCGTCAAGGCCTATACCACCCGCGTCGGTTCCGGCCCGTTCCCGACCGAGCAGGAAAATGACGTCGGCCAGCGTCTGGGTGAGCGGGGCCATGAATTCGGCACCGTCACTGGTCGCAAGCGCCGCTGCGGCTGGTTCGACGCGGTGCTGGTGCGCCAGTCGGTCGCGGTGTCGGGCGTGACCGGCATTGCGCTGACCAAGCTGGACGTGCTCGACGGCTTCGAGGAGCTGAAGATCTGCGTCGGCTACAAGATCGGCGACCAGAGCTTCGACTATCTGCCTGCTCATGCGCAGGACCAGGCCAAGGCCGAGCCGATCTATGAAAGCATCGCTGGCTGGAGCGAAACCACCGCCGGCGCGCGCAGCTGGGCGGACCTTCCGGCCCAGGCGATCAAATATATCCGCCGCATCGAAGAACTGATCGGTTGCCCGGTCACGCTCGTGTCGACCAGCCCGGAACGCGACGACACGATCCTCGTCCGCGATCCGTTTGCGGATTGATTTTTCTGAGTTTCAGCTAAGCTGAAACAGATCGGCACCAGCCCGCTCCCCCACCCGACCACCCATATGATACTGCCGTTGGGTGGCCGGGTGAGGGAGCGGGCTGGTGCGGTTCTCCAAACAAAGGACATTCCGATGGGCGAACAGCGCTTCGAGCGGCACAAGCAGCCCTGGACCCAGGATGAGGTCCAGAAGCTGCACACGCTCGCCAAGAAGGGCATGGCGCTGAAGGCGATCGCCAAGGCGCTGACCCGCAGCGAGGAATCGGTGAAGACGCGGGCCAAGCAGGACGGGCTGTCGATCGCCAAGCTGCGCTGAGAGATTGAGGGGCCGGGCGGTAACGTCCGGCCTTTCCTCATTCCGGGGCGTGGCGCTGGACCGGCAGGATGGCCCCGTCCTTGGCATAGGTCAGCGGCGCAATGGTGATCGACCGCCGATGATCGCCGCCACCGGGCAACAGCTTGTCATGATAGAAGAGCCAGCTCTTGCCCTGGCGTTCGACGATCGCCTGGTGATTGGTCGAGATCGGCAGATAGTCAAGGATCACGCCGCCATAGGCGAAGGGGCCGAGCGGCGAGGCGGCGGTGCCATAGATGATCTGGCCCGGCCAGCCGGTCGAGAAGCTGAAATAATAGCGGCCCTCATGGGCGTGGAGATAGGGCGCTTCGCCATATTTCTTCTTGGGGTCGCTTGCCGGCAGTCCGGTGACGACGACATCCATGATCGGGCCGTCGACATGGATCATGTCCGGCTTCAGCCGCACCACCTTGGGCACGCGGGTGCCGAAATAGAGATAGGCCTGTCCGTCCGTGTCAATGAAGACGGCTGGATCGATCGGCTCGGCACCGGCATTGGCGTCGCGCGCCTTGTCGATCAACGCGTCGCCGCGCGCGTCGCGATAGGGGCCTTGGGGATGGTCAGCCACCGCGACGCCGATCCGGTCGCCGCCGATCGGCGCGTAGAAATAATAGCGTCCGTTGCGCCGGGCGACTTCGGGTGCCCAGGCCTTGGCATCGGGCCGTGCCCATGTGAAGGTGGTGACATCGAGAAAGGCGCCGTCATCCTGCCAGCTTTGCATGTCGGCCGAACTGTAGAGGCGCCAGTTGGTGCTGTCCCAATAGCGGCCGGAATTGGATGCATCGTCGGTGGCGTAGAGATACCAGCGGTCGTCGAACCAGTGCGGCGAGGGATCGCCGGCGAAGCGCGGGCTGATCGGCTGGCCCGGTTCGACATCACCATTGGCCATCAGCAGGCCCATATAGGCCAGCAGTGCCATCCTCTTCATCCACATCCTCCCTGATCGATATCTGATGCGATGATGGTGTTCCGCCATGTGAAATGCAATTTCGCATCATGAAATTTGCAGGATTTCAACGCCGGCTGGACCCGATCGGGGCAGGATGCGACAAGTCTTGCGACATCAAAGCAGGAGGCTCCGCATGGCACTCGATATCCTCGTCCTCTACGGTTCCTATCGGCGCGGCCGGCTCGGTATCCGGCTGGCGGATTATCTGATCCGCGGCTTTGAAGGGCTGGGGCACAAGGCGGAACTGGTCGATGCCAAGGCGATCGATCTGCCGATGCTCTACCTGCGCTACAGCGACTATCCGGCTGGTGAGGCGCCCGCCGGCATGGCGCAGCTTGCCGAGCGTCTGTCCGCTGCCGATGCCTTCGTGTTCGTCGCGGGCGAATATAATCGCGGCATGCAGCCCGGCCTCAAGAATATGGTCGATCATTATCTCAAGGAATTCGACCGGCGGCCGGCGGCGATCGCGAGCTATTCGATGGGCCGCTTCGCCGGGGTCAACAGCCATGCCGACTGGACGGTGACGTTGTCCGCCATGGGCATGGCCGTGATGCCCGAGCGGCTGAGTGTCGGCCAGATCGGCCAGACGCTGGATGAGCAGGCCCGACCGCAGGGCGAGGGAGGGGCCGCGCTGGATCGCGGCTTTGCCGGTTTCGCCGACACGCTCATCTGGTGGGCGCAGGCGGCAAAGGCGCAGCGCTGATGTCCTCAAGCGCCGATATCACCGTCGCGGCCACCAGGTCGCCGGTGACGTTGAGCGCGGTGCGGCACATGTCGAGCAGCCGGTCGACGCCGAGCACCAGTCCGATTCCCTCTGGCGGGATGCCGACCATCGCCAGGATCATCGCGACCACCGGCAGCGATCCGGCCGGCACGCCCGCCGTGCCGACTCCGCCCAATATGCAGACCAGCATCACCATCAACTGCTGGCCAAGGCTGAGGTCGACATGGAAGAATTGGGCGAGGAACAGGACGGTGATCCCCTCGAACATCGCCGTGCCATTCTGGTTGGCGGTGGCGCCGATGGTGAGGACGAAGCGGGCGATGCGGCGCGGCAGGTGCAGATTCTCTTCCGCGACGCGGATGGCGGTCGGCAGGGTAGCGTTGGAGGAGGCGGTGGCAAAAGCCATGACGCTCGCTTCCTGCACGGCGGCGAAGAAGCGCAACGGCGACCGGCGCGCGAGCAGGGCGATCAACAGCGAATAGATGCCGAACATCTGGATTGCGAGCGCCAGCAGCACGACCCCGACATAGGCGGACAGGCGCAGCAGCAAGTCCCAGCCGAACTGGGCGGCGAGGTTGAACATGAAGCAGGCGATGGCAATCGGCGCCAGGCGGATGACGATGCCGATCAGGCGCATCGACACTTCGAACAACCCCTCCATGGCATTAAGCAGCAGTTTCGATTGCTCGGTCTGCACCAGCACCAGTCCGATGCCGAAGAAGAGGGCGAAGACCATCACCGCCAATATGTCATTGTCGGCCATCGCCGCGATCACATTGTCGGGGATGATCGCGATCAGCGCCTGCATGCCGGTCGGCGTGTCGGCGCCGCGGTCAAGGATCGCCTTCGCCCCCTGTCCTGCATCGGCCAGCAGGGCGCGTGCCTGTGCCGGGTCTACCCCGGTGCCGGGCTGCAGCAGATTGACCAGCGCCAGACTGATGACGACCGCGATGCCCGACACGACCAGCGTATAGATGAGAGTGCGCAGGCCCACCCGTCGCAGCGAGCGCATCTCGCCCATTTCGGCGATGCCGACGATCAGCGCGGAGACCAGCAGCGGGATCACCAGCATGAACAGCAGCCGCAGGAAAATCTGGCCGATCGGGCCGGTGGCATAGGTGGTGACCGCGTCGATCCAGGGCGCGCCGGGCGTGGCGGTGTATGCGACCAGTCCGGCGACAAGGCCGATCAGGAAACCGGCCAGCATCTGCCATTGCAGCGAGAATGCCGCGCGCCTGCCATCCTTTTCCTCTGTGCCCATATCAGTCATGGCCTCTCCCTGTCTCCCTAACCAACGAGCCATGCGGATGGCGGTTGCGCTGTGGGCAATATTTCGTTTCGATAGGGCATCGATGGAGCATAGCCGCATGCTCAGGCGTTGCGCCGGTTCATCAGAAGGAGTCTTGCATGATCGTTGATGCCGTCCCCAGCATGCGCCGGATCGCATCGGAAGTATGGAAGCCGCTGACCGCGCTGTTCGTGTGGGACTGTGCCGTTACGGCTGCCTATTATCTGCTGCCCTTCAAGGCGCCGTCATTGCCGCTCACCATCTTCGGTTCGGCGCTGGCGCTGTTCCTGGGGTTCCGATCGAACAGCAGCTATCAGCGCTGGTGGGAAGGGCGCGTGTTGTGGGGCGCGATGATCAATGCCTCGCGCAGCCTGGCGCGTTCGGCGCGTAACTTCCTGCCCGACCCGGAGGGGCGTGAGTTGAAGCGCGAAATTGTGCGACGTCAGATCGCCTATGTTAATGCGCTGCGCTGCCAACTGCGGCGCCAGCCGATCGGCGAGGATGTGACGAAATTCCTGCGGGAGGAGGATCAGGGCAAGGCTCTGGCCCGCGTCAATCCGGCCAACGGCCTGCTCGACAGCACCGGCCGGCGAATCGACATGGCCCGACAGGAAGGCTGGATCGACACCATCCAGCAGACCCAGATGGAGAAGGTGCTGGTCGATATCGCCAATGCCCAGGGCGGGATGGAGCGGCTGAAGAACACCCCGCTGCCATTTCAGTATCGATTGCTGCCGGTGGTCTTCACCCACCTCTTCTGCATCCTGTTGCCGATCGGGCTGGTCGAGACGCTGGGCCTTGCGACGCCGCTCGGTTCGACCGTCGCGGGCCTGATGTTCATGGCCGTGCTGCGGATCGGTGACGATCTGACCGATCCCTTTGCCGACAGTGTCCATGACGTGCCGCTGACCGCCATGTGCCGCACGATCGAGATCGACCTGCTCCAGTCGATCGGTGATCCGGCACCCGCACCCGTAGAGCCGGTGCGCGGCGTTCTTTGGTAGGCAGAAAAAAGCCCCGCTTGCATGCCGCAGGCGGGGCCTTTTCCTTTGGTCGGGGAAAGGGCGTCAGCCCTTGCGATCCTCGTCTACCATGTCGGATGCCAGCTCCAGTCCCGCCCGGCCGTGCGAGGGGGTGTGGGTCGGCGCCTTGGGATGGGGCACGTCGACCGGCTCCTCCACCTCCAGCATGCCTTCCCACTTGGTGATGACCGAGGTGGCGATGGCGTTGCCCAGAACGTTGGTCGCGGTGCGGCCCATGTCCATGAAATGATCGACCGCCAGGATGAAGGCGACGCCCTCGACCGGCAGGTCGAACTGGCCCAGGGTGGCGGCGACGACGACGAGTGAGGCGCGCGGCACGGCGGCGATGCCCTTGCTCGTCACCATCAGCACCAGCAGGATGGTGATCTGGGTCGCGATCGGCAGGTCGATGCCATAGGCCTGGGCGATGAAGATGGTCGCGAAGGTCGCATACATCATCGAGCCGTCGAGGTTGAAGCTGTAGCCGAGCGGCAGCACGAAGCTGTAGATGCGGCGCGGTACGCCGAACCGGTCGAGTTGCTCCAGCATCTTGGGATAGGCGGCTTCCGACGAAGCGGTGGAGAAGGCGATCAGGATCGGCTCGCGGACATAGCGGATCAGCTTGAACATCCGCTTGCCAAGGAAGATCGCGCCCGCGCCGAACAGCAGCACCCACAGGCAGATGAGGGCGATGTAGAATTCGCCGACCAGCGCGCCATAGGTCTTGAGTACGCCAAGCCCCTGCACCGTCACCGACGAGGCGAGCGCGCCGAACACGGCGAGCGGGGCGACCCGCATGACATAGCCGGTGACCTGCAGCATCAGTTCCACCAGCGCCTCGATCACGGTGATGATCGGCTTGCCCTTGTCGCCGATGGCGGTCAGCGCCACGCCGACGAACAGCGAGAAGACGACGATCTGCAGGATCTGATTGTCCGCCATCGCCCCGATCATCGACGTCGGAAAGACGTGCAGGATGAAGTCGCGGAAATTGAGCGCTTCGGTGTTCACGCCCGCATCCGCGCCCGACCGGACGAGGTTGAGGCCGGCGCCGGGCTCGAAGAAATTGACGAAGATCAGGCCCAGGGTCAGCGAGATCAGGCTGGCGATGATGAACCAGGCGAGCGCGCGCCCGCCGATCCGCCCCAGCGCCGCGCTGTCGCCCATATGGGCGATGCCCGCGACCAGCGTGGAAAAGACCAAAGGCGCGATGATCATCTTGATCAGATGGAGGAAGATGTCGGCCAGAAGATGGAAGTAGCCTGCCACATCTTTGGCCAGCGCTTCATCCCCGCCGACCCAGAGATTGGCCACGAAGCCCACGATCACGCCCAGGACCATGCCTGTCAGGATGTAGGCCGTCAGTCGATTTCGCATTATATTCCTCTAGCCAGCGAGCGGTCCGCCCGCGCATTCATTCTGGTCCTGCTGGGTGCTGACACCTAACAGGCGCCCGGCTGGCCCGCAATCGGGCACGCTTGGGCTGTGCGGGGATAGACGAATGAGCCACCATATTCCGCGCCCTGTTTTACGGCAGGACAATGGCATGGTGCTCGCTCAGGGATAGAGAAGCCCTTCGTTCCAGCCATTTTCCTGGCGGGTGAAGACGCGCCGCTCATGCAGGCGATGCTCGCGATCCTGCCAGAACTCGATCCGTTCCGGGGTCAGGCGGAAGCCCGACCAGTGGGGTGGGCGTGACACCGGGCCGCCCTCGAACCGGGCGCGCACCGCTTCATAGCGATCCATGAAGGCGTCGCGTGAGGGCAGGGGGCGGGACTGGTCGGACGCCCAGGCGCCGAGCTGGCTGTCGCGGCTGCGGGTCGCGAAATAGGCATCGGCGGTAGCGTCGTCGACCGGGCCGACGCGGCCTTCGATCCGGATCTGGCGGCGCACCGACTTCCAGTGGAACAGCAGGGCGGCATGCGGATTGGCGAGCAGGTCGCCTGCCTTGCGTCCTTCGAAATTGGTGTAAAAAATGAAGCCGTCGGGGCCATGCCCCTTGAGCAGCACCATGCGGACCGAGGGGCGACCTTGGGCATCGGCCGTGGCCAGCGCCATGGCGTTGCTATCGTTGATCTCGGTTTCGCGCGCCTGCGCGTACCACTCGTCGAAAAGGGCGAAGGGATCGGTCATGACCCTGCCTTAGTTTCCCGGCACCGCACTGTCGATACGGATGCGCCGCAGCTTGAACGATGCCCGGCCTTCCGCCACATAGGGGGCATTATGGCCGCGACGCGGCAGATACCGGTTTCAACATAACAGGATGATAGATGGCGGATCCCTATTCCACTCTGGGTGTGGCGCGCAGCGCGAGCGAAGCGGAGATCAAGTCCGCCTATCGCAAGCTGGCCAAGCAATATCACCCCGACAAGAATCAGGACAATCCGAAGGCGGCGGAGAAATTCTCGGCCGTGACCAACGCCTATGACCTGTTGTCGGACAAGGACAAGCGCGCCCGCTTCGACCGGGGCGAGATCGATGCCGACGGCAATCCGACCGCGCCTTTCGGCTTTGGCGGCGGCGGTGGCCGCGGGCGGCCCGGCGGGTTCGAGTTCAATGAGGGCGGCGCCGATTTCGGCGACATCTTCGAAGGCCTGTTCGGGGGTGCGGGCCGTCGCGCCGGGGGTGGCGGCGGTTTTGGTGGCTTCGGTCGCGGCGCGCCACCGGCCAAGGGCGCTAATGTCGCCTATCGGCTGGCAGTGCAGTTCGTCGACGCGGCGACGCTGGCGCCGCAGCGCATCACCTTGCAGGACGGCAAGACGCTCGACCTGAAGCTGCCCGCCGGGGTCGAGACGGGGACGCAGATGCGCCTGTCGGGCAAGGGGCAGCCTGGGGCTGGGGGCGCGGGCGACGCGATCGTCACCATCGAGGTGAAGCCGCATCCCTTCTTCAGGCGCGACGGCGACAATGTGCTGCTCGACCTGCCGATCACCCTCAACGAGGCGGTGAAGGGCGGCAAGGTCAAGGTGCCGACCGTCGACGGTCCGGTGATGCTGGGCGTGCCCGCCGGCACCACGTCGGGCAAGGCGCTGCGCCTGCGCGGGAAGGGCTTTACCGGCAAGGATGGCCAGCGCGGCGACCAGTTGGTGACGCTGCTGATCGATGTGCCCGCCGATGATCCGGTGATCCTCCATCTGGTCGAGGATTGGCAGGATGGTCGGGCGGTCCGGACCCATCTGGGCGTCTAGGACGTTCGGCAAGGGTGCCGCTGCCCTCCCCCTACAGCCCTGAGTCGCGCCGCCACATGGCGGCGCAGGCTCAGGAAAAGCTTCATCGCCAGATCGATCGGGTCCGGCCTGGATCGCGCAGCTTCGAGATCGCCAAGCGGGTGGCCGTCGGCGTCTATAGCGACGGGTTCATCCATGCGGGGAACCTGGCCTATCTCTCGTTGATGACGTTGTTCCCCTTCTTCATCGTCGCGGCCGCGGTCGCCAGCGTCTTTGGCCGCACGTCGGACGGGCTGTCGGCGGTCAATGCCTTTCTCTATACCGTGCCGCGTGGCGTGGCCGATGTGGTGCGCCAGCCGATCAGCGACGTGTTGCAGGCGCGTTCCGGCCATCTGCTCTGGTTCGGCGGTCTGGTCGGCCTGTGGACGGTGGGCAGCCTGATCGAGACGATCCGCGACATATTGCGCCGCGCCTATGGCACGAAGAGCACCAAGCCCTTCTGGCGTTATCGCCTGGCGGCAGTGGGCATAACCCTTGTCAGCGTGCTGGCAGTGATGTTTGCCTTTTCGCTCCAGGTGGCGATTACCGCTGTCGATCAGTTGCTCCACCGGCTGCTACCCTTCGCCGATGAGGCGATCGCCTGGGTTTCCTCGGCGAAGCTGGTGCCGATGGCCATCCTGTGCGTGGCGCTCCATTCGCTTTATGTGTCGCTGACGCCATCGGTTTATCGCGACAAGCGCTTCCCCAAATGGCCCGGCGCGATCGCCACCGCGCTGTGGTGGTATGCCGTCACCCTGTTGCTGCCGATCACCTTGTCGATGCTTGGCGGCTATGACCGGACCTATGGCAGTCTGGCCGGTGTCATGATCACCCTCATTTTTTTCTTCCTCGTTGGGCTTGGCGTGGTAATTGGCGCCGAATTGAATGCGGCACTGGCGGAATTTCCGGAAGACGAAGCGGCCGGCACCGTGCAGGATAAAGGGAACGGAACGACGATATGACAGGCTTGATGGCGGGAAAGCGCGGGCTGATCATGGGGCTGGCGAACGAAAAGTCGCTGGCTTGGGGTATTTCGCAGCAATTGCATGCGCAGGGCGCGGAACTGGCCTTCTCCTATCAGGGCGAGGCGCTGGCCAAGCGCGTGAAGCCGCTGGCCGAGCAACTGGGCTCGGACTTTCTGATCGATTGCGACGTATCCGACATGGCGAAGCTGGACGAGGCTTTTGCCGAGATCGAGGCGCGCTGGGGCAAGCTGGATTTTGTCGTCCATGCGATCGGCTTTTCCGACAAGAATGAACTGCGCGGCCTCTATGCCGACACCAGTCTCGACAATTTCCTGATGACCATGAACATCTCGGTCTACAGCTTCGTGGCCGTTGCGGCGCGCGCGCGCAAGCTGATGAAGGAAGGCGGCAGCCTGCTGACGCTGAGCTATTATGGCGCGGAAAAGGTCATCCCGCATTATAACGTCATGGGCGTGGCCAAGGCAGCGCTGGAAACCAGCGTCAAATATCTGGCGATGGACCTCGGCCCGGAAAATATCCGCGTCAATGCGATCTCGGCCGGTCCGATCAAGACGCTGGCGGCCAGCGGCATTGGCGATTTCCGCTATATCCTCAAGTGGAACGAACTGAACTCGCCGCTGCGTCGCAACGTCACCATCGACGATGTCGGCGGCGCCGGCCTCTATCTCCTGTCGGACCTGGCCTCGGGCGTGACCGGCGAGATCCACCATGTCGATGCGGGCTATAATGTCATTGGCATGAAGGCCGAGGACGCGCCCGACATCGCGCTGGACAAGTAAGAACGACGCGACCGGATCGGAACGGATATGAGCTTCAATACATTCGGTCGCGTTTTCCGCTTCTCGACCTGGGGTGAAAGCCATGGTCCGGCCATCGGCGCGATGGTCGATGGCTGCCCTCCGGGGCTGGACCTCAGCGAGGCGGACATCCAGCCCTGGCTCGACCTGCGCAAGCCGGGCACGTCGAAGTTCACGACCCAGCGGCGCGAGGCCGATGAGGTGCGCATCCTGTCGGGTGTGTTCGAGGGCAGGACCACCGGCACGCCGATCAGCCTGATGATCGAGAATACCGACCAGCGGTCGAAGGATTATTCGGAGGTCGCCAAGGCCTATCGCCCCGGCCATGCCGACTATGCCTATGACGCCAAATATGGCTTTCGCGATTATCGCGGCGGCGGGCGGTCCTCGGCGCGCGAGACCGCCAGCCGGGTGGCGGCTGGCGCGGTCGCGCGGCTGGTCATCCCGGAAGTCGATATCTTCGCCTATGTGAGCGAGATTGGCGGCGACGCGATCGACTATGGCAATTTCGACGCTTCGCAGATCGGCCAGAACCCCTTCTTCTGCCCGGACGCTGAAGCCGCCGTGCGTTGGGAAGCGCTGGTCGATGGTGCGCGCAAGGATGGCTCTTCGCTCGGCGCGGTGGTCGAATGCGTCGCATCGGGCGTGCCGGCCGGCTGGGGCGCGCCGCTCTATGCCAAGCTCGACAGTGAACTGGCGAGCGCGATGATGAGCATCAACGCGGTCAAGGGCGTGGAGATTGGCGATGGCTTCGCGGCCGCCCGGCTGCGTGGCGAACAGAATGCCGATCCGATGCGGCCCGGCAACGATGGCCCGGTCTTTCTCGCCAACCATGCCGGCGGCATTGCCGGGGGGATTTCCACCGGCCAGCCGGTCAAGGTGCGGATCGCCTTCAAGCCGACCAGTTCGATCCTGATCCCGGTCGAAACGGTGACGCGCGAAGGCGATGCGTCGGACATCATCACCAAGGGGCGCCATGACCCCTGTGTCGGCATTCGCGGCGTGCCGGTGGTCGAAGCGATGATGGCGCTGGTGCTGGCAGACCAGAAGCTGCTGCACCGCGCCCAGTGCGGCGCCGACTGACGCGCCGAACTGCGCCAATCGCGCGCCGAATGTGCAAATGACAAGAGACGACTCGCCCATATTACGCTAGGATGACAGATGTCACCCGCGGGAGGGTGAGCGGCAGAGCGTAAGCCTGGGGAGCGTCAGCGCGCCAAGCGCGGTTTGACGGTCAAAACGTCCCCTGACGCCGCGACACGGGCCAGCCATGCAACCATGGCTGGCCCATTTCGTTTCACCTCCGTCAGAGACGCGATCACGCGATCAACGGGGGCAATGACCAGATGCATTTCATCACCGCATTGCTGGGCATCTACCGCGCGGAAATCGGTCTCCTGATCCTGGCCTGTATGTTCGTCGCGTTCGTGCGCGAACGTTATTCGCCGACCGTCGTGTCGGTGCTGGGCGCTTGTGCTTTCGCGCTGCTGGGGCTGCTCGACGAGAAATCGCTTTTTTCAGTCTTCTCCAATAGTGCGCCGCTGACTGTCGGCGCGATGTTCGTGCTGTCGGGGGCGCTCATTCGCACCGGCACGATCAACCGCATCGCCGAACTGGTGATGGTGCGGGCGCAAAAGCGGCCCCGGCTGGCGCTCGCCGAAGTCACGCTGGGCACCGTGCTGCTGTCCGCTTTCCTCAACAACACGCCGGTCGTCGTGCTGTTGATCCCGATCATGTTCCGCCTGGCGCAGGCGACCGGCTATCCGGTGAAGAAGTTGCTCATCCCGATGAACGCGATCGCCGTGCTGGGCGGCTGCATCACGTTGATCGGCACGTCGACCAATTTGATCGTCGCGGGCATCGCGGCCGATCAGGGCATGGTGCCGTTCGGCATTTTCGACATCACCCCCTATGGCCTGGCCGGCGTTGCGGCCGGTATCCTGACCCTCGTCAGTCTCAGCTTCCTGCTGCCCAGCGACCCGCCCTCGATCGGCGGGGAACATGGCGGCAATGTCCAGGAATATCTGACCGAACTGGTGGTGACGCCGGATAGCGATCTGATCGGCCGCGAGATTGGCGACCTGTCGGTGCTGGGCCGGTCGGTGACGCTGATCGGGCTCAAGCGCGCGGGCGAGATACGGCGCCACGACCTGGCGCAGGAGGAACTGCATGTCGGTGACCGGTTGATCGTTCGCGCCGATGGCACGGCGATCATGACGCTGCGCGAGTCGGGCGATTTCGAACTGGGCATCGCGGCCGATTCCGAAACCTCCGCGCGCGAGGGCACGGTGATCGAGGCGATGGTCGCGCCCAGCCATCCCTCGATCGGCGAGCGGCTGATCGACATTCCCTTCCTCCACGCGTTGCGCGTCCGCCTGATCGGCATCCATCGCGCGCGGCATCTGCCGGGGCCGGATCTGGCCGATACACGGGTGCGCGGCGCCGACCGGCTGCTGGTGGCGGGCAGCGACGATGCGATGCGTTCGCTGAAAGACAATCCCAACCTGATCGGCGTCGACATCAGCCGCACCCGCGCCTTCCGCCCGCGCAAGGCATGGATCGCGATCCTGGCGATGGCGGCGGTGGTGATCCTGTCTGCGCTGGACGTGATCGGCATCGGCCTGGGTGCCTTCATCGCCGTCGGCGTGATTCTGGTCACCCGCTGCATCGACGCGGAGGAGGCCTGGGCGGCGATCGACGGCGATGTGCTGATCCTGATCTTTGCCATGCTGGCGGTGGGGCTTGCGCTGGAACAGGCGGGCAGCGTCGCGCTGATGGTGGGCTGGATCACGCCGCTGATGCAGGTCGCGCCGCAATGGAGCCTGGTCTTCATCGTCTATTTCGCCGCGCTGATCCTGTCCGAACTGCTCAGCAACAATGCGGTCGCGGCGCTGCTGACCCCGCTCACCATCGCGCTGGCGCATCAACTGGGCACCGATCCACGTCCGCTGGTGATCGCGCTGATGATCGGGGCATCGGCCTGTTTCGCGACACCGATCGGCTATCAGACCAACGCGCTGGTCTATGCCGCGGGCGATTATCGCTTCGCCGATTTCGTGCGCATCGGCGTGCCGCTCAACCTGATCGTCGGCGCTGCCGTATGCACGGCGCTGGTCATTTTGGGCTAGCGTTGCGCCGCCGATCACCGTTCGCCCTGAGCGAAGTCGAAGGGCTCACCCGGCCGACGGGAGGGCACTTCGCTCCGCTCAGTCGATGGCTTCGACTTCGCTCAGCCCGAACGGGATTTTAAACGTGCCTGCTAAGGGACCAATTCCCCGCGTCCGGCCCTGTCGGGGGTGGTGCGCGCCCGGCATGAAGGCGGCGATCCATCAGGAGTATCGCCCATGACCCGCCTTCGCTTTACCCAGGTCGACGCCTTTGCCGACGCGCCCTTCACCGGCAATCCGGCAGCGGTGATGCCGCTCGACGCCTGGCTGGACGATGCGGTGCTGCAGGCGATCGCCGCAGAAAACAATCTGTCGGAAACCGCCTTCACCGTGCCGACGCCGGACGATGCAGAGACCGATTATGCGCTGCGCTGGTTCACCCCGGCGGTCGAGGTGAAGCTGTGCGGCCATGCCACGCTGGCGAGCGGTCATGTGCTGATCGAGGGCGAGACCATCCGCTTTCGCACGCGCCATGCCGGGGTGCTGACCGTGAGCCGCGCGGGCGAGGGCTATGAACTGTCGCTGCCGGCCTGGACCAGCGAACCCAGGCCGCTGCCGGAGCTGGCGGCGGGGATGGGCGGCGACATCGTCGAGACCCGCTGGCGCGATGGCGGCTATGCGATCTTCGTCTATCGCGATGCCGATGCGATCCGTGCGCTGGAGCCCGATTTCGCGACCCTGCGCAAGCTGGGCGACACTCTGCTGATGGCGACCGCGCCGGGCGATGACAGCGACATCATCAGCCGCGTCTTCGTGCCCGGCGGCGGCATCGACGAGGATCCGGTGACCGGATCGGCCCATGGCCTGCTGACGCCCTATTGGGCGGAGCGGCTCGGCAAGGATGCGATCAGCGCAATCCAAGCTTCGGCGCGGGGCGGGCGGCTCGGCTGCCGGCTGGAGGGCGACCGGGTGGTGATGACCGGCGCATGTCGCACGGTGATCGAGGGCATCTTCACCCTTTAACCGGGGAAGAGGCCGATCAGCCGGGCGAGTTGCGCCTTCACGGCGGTGCGCTGTTCCTTTTCGGGCGACATGCCGATCCGCACGATCGTCAGCCGCTGACCGGGCGCGACCAATATATATTGGCCATTATGGCCGACGCAGCCGAACAGGCTGGCCGAGGCGAGGCCGGGCATCAGCGCGCTCTCGCGGGCGTCGCGGTTGAGCCAGAGATGGGCGCCATAGGCCGCGTTCCGGGGCGAGGGCGCGCGCATATAGTCGACCCATTTTTCCGGCACGATCTGATGGCCGTTGGGCGAGCGGCCATGGTTGCGCAGCAATTCGCCGAAGCGGCCATAGTCGCGCGCGGTCATGTGCATGATCGACCCGCCGATCAGCGTGCCATTGGCGTCATATTCCGGGGTCAAGCTGGACAGCTTGCCCGGCGCCTTCAGCCGGCCGTCGATGAACATCTGCATCGCCCGGCGGCGCACGTCGGGGTCGGTGCTGTTGGTCAGCATCCGGGTCATCAGGTCCGACAGGATCATCGTGCTGCCGGTGGAGTAGGAAAATGTCTCGCCGGGATTATGCGCGAGTGGCTTGGATTCGGCATAGGCCGCCATGTCCTGCGCGCCGTCCATGAACAGCATGCGCACGGTATCGCCATCGGTGATCGGCTCGTCATCCTCGGCATGGTCGAGGCCCGAGGTCATCGACAGCAACTGGCGCAGGGTGATGCGGCCGCGCGGATCGCCCGGCTGGCTCCAGGCCGCGACCGGCACCGGCGAATCGAGCGCCAGCCGCCCGTCCGACACCATCAGCCCGACCAGCACCCCGGTCACGCTCTTGGCCATCGACCAGGACAGCAATTTCGTGTCGGGGGTGATGCCGGGGGCATAGCGCTCGGCAATCACCTTGCCGTCGCGCATGACCAGCAGGGCGCGGGTTTCGCCCATTGCCTTGTCGTCGAACAGCGGATCGATCGCGCCGCGCAGCGCGCTGGCGCTGACCACCGCGTCGGTGTCTACGCTATAGACGGGTTCGGGCGCATGGGCGGCGCGCCCCGCCAGCGTGCCGGCGAGGACGAGCGCCACCAGTCCGGCACCCATGGCAAGGCGCTTTACGATTCGCTTCTCGATCTGCATAAGCCGGCGCCCTTAGCATGGAGGCGGGAAGAAGGACCATGGCGGTTCGTGGTAAATGGTGGATCGTCGCCGGACTGATCCTCTTCGCGTTGCTGGCGGCGCTGGCGTGGAACTGGTCGACCCTGCGTGCCCGCGCGCAGCTCGGCTCGGCCTATGGCGCGCGGCTGACCTGTTCCTGCCGCTATGTCGAAGGGCGTGCCATGGGAAGCTGCCAGGGCGACAAGGAGCCGGGCATGGCGATGGTGCGGCTGACCGACAAGCCGGAGGAGCGGGCGGTAGAGGCCCATGTGCCGCTGCTGGCGTCGCGCACTGCGCGGTTCAAGCCGGGCTGGGGCTGTCTGCTCGATCCGGTGGGTTAAGGGAGCTGGTGCCGGAATGCGCTGGATGGCGCATTCTCAAACCGGCACTTCGCGCCACTGGCACCGTTGGTCTTGAGTCGCTAAGGCCGCTGGATGCCCCGCGACATTCCCACGCTGCTCCATGATATTTTCGGCTTCACGACTTTCCGCGGGGTGCAGGAACAGGTGGTCGGCCGTGTCATGGCCGGGCAGCCGACCCTGGCGATCATGCCGACCGGCGCGGGCAAGTCGCTCTGCTATCAGTTGCCGGCCGTGGCGCTCGATGGCTGTTGCGTGGTGGTATCGCCGCTGATCGCGTTGATGCATGACCAGCTGCGCGCGGCGACCGCCGTGGGCATTCGCGCCGCCAGCCTGACCAGCGTCGATGCCGACTGGCGCGAGACGCAGGATCGGCTCCGCAATGGCGAGCTGGACCTGCTCTATGTCGCGCCGGAACGGGCAAGCGGCGAGGGGTTCCGCAATCTGCTGCGGTCGGCGAAGGTTGCGCTGTTCGCGATCGACGAAGCGCATTGCGTGTCCGAATGGGGGCATGATTTCCGTCCCGACTATCGGTTGCTGCGGCCGCTGCTCGATGAGTTTCCGGATGTCCCGCGGCTGGCGCTGACCGCGACGGCGGACGCGCATACCCGCAAGGATATCCTCGTCCAGCTCGGCATTCCCGAGGATGGCCTGATCATCTCGGGCTTCGACCGGCCGAATATCCGCTATGCCGTCCATCCGCGCGACGGGCTGACGCGTCAACTGGCCGACCTGCTCGCCGCCAATCCGGGGCCGGGCGTGGTCTATGCGCCGACCCGCGCGGCGACCGAGAAGCTCGCCGAGACGCTGGGGCGCGGTGGCCGGGCGGTGCGTGCCTATCATGCCGGCATGGACCCGGCCCAGCGCGCCGCCAACCAGGCCGCCTTCATCGCCAGCGAGGATATGGTGATGGTCGCCACCGTCGCCTTTGGCATGGGGATCGACAAGCCCGACGTGCGCTTCGTCGCCCATGCCGGCCTGCCCAAGTCGATCGAGGGCTATTACCAGGAATCGGGTCGCGCCGGCCGCGATGGTGAACCGGCGGTAGCGCATCTCTTCTGGGGGGCGGAGGATTTCGCCCGCGCCCGCCAGCGCATCATGGAGCTGGAACCGGCGCGCCAGCAGGGCGAGCGGGCGCGGATCGCGGCGCTGGGCGCGCTGGTCGAGACCGCGACCTGCCGTCGCGCGATATTGCTGCGGCACTTCGGGGAAGACCCGTCGCCGACCTGCGGCAATTGCGACAATTGCCTGACCCCGCCGGCCAGCGTCGACGCAACCGAGACCGCGCGCAAATATCTGTCGGCGGTCTATCGCACCGGCCAGAGTTTCGGTGCGGGGCATATCGAGGCGGTGCTGAGCGGGGCGGTGACCGACAAGATTCGCGAGCGCGGGCATGACAGGATCTCCGTCTATGCGATCGTCGATGGCGACGAGACGGCCTTGCTGCGGCCGGTGTCGCGCGCGCTGCTGGTGCGCGACGCGCTGGAGACGACCGAGCATGGCGGGCTGATGCTCGGCCCCAATGCCCGGCCGATCCTGCGTGGCGAGGAGGAGGTGCGCATCCTGGTGCCGCCGCGGCGCGAGCGGAAGAAGCGCAACGCCCGCAATGGCAGCGACGCCAATCCGGTCGGTGATCCGCTGTTCGACGCGCTGCGCGCCTGTCGCCGCGAACTGGCGCAGGACGCGGGGGTGCCGCCCTATGTTATCTTCCATGATTCGACGCTGCGGGAAATGGCGGAGCAGCGGCCCGCGACCATCCATGAACTGGGCACGGTCAGTGGCGTCGGGCAGAAGAAGCTGGACGCCTATGGCGATGCCTTCCTGGCGGCGATCCGGCCCTATCTGTAGCGGCTGAGCTTGTGGCCCCGTTTCTCGACAGGCTCGAAACGAACGGATGAAGGGGCATCAATGCCGGGTGGGCGTTCAGACGCTTGAATCCTGCGGCGGGCGGGCGCATGGCGGGGGCGAAGGAGATTTGCCCATGTTCCGCCAGCTGACCGACCGCCTCTATGTCTCGCCCCAGATCAGCGTCGATCAGGTGGAGACCGCCAAGGCGCTGGGCGTGACCATGATCATCAACAACCGCCCCGATGACGAGGAGCCGGGGCAGACCAACGGCGCTGCGGTCGAGGCGGCGGCAATCGATGCCGGTGTCGCCTATGCCGCCGTGCCGGTCGCCCATGGCGGCTTCGCGCCCTGGCAGCTCGACGGCATGGCCGCCGCGATCGAGCAGGCGGGCGAGGGCAAGATCCTGGCCTATTGCCGGTCGGGCACGCGTAGCACCTTGCTGTGGGCACTGACCCGGGCGCGGGCGGGCGACAATGCCAATGTGCTGGCGGCGCAGGCCGAGGCGGCTGGCTATGACCTGACCCCGGTGCGCCAGATCATGGATGCGCTGAAGCCCGCCTGAAAATAGGATTTCGTCCGCTTAACTTCGCATATTTCCCGCACATTTCGACATTTCCTTGCTCCTGTAGGAAATCATCTTGCGAAGGAGATGGGTGCGCCGGACGATAGGAAAGAGCCGGGCGCAGCCTAACATAGGCCCGGCTCTGTAGGACAGGCACGGGGGCTCAGAGCCTGTTTGAAAAATCGCGAAAGAGCGATTTTTCGTTACGGTTCCGGCCCGCTCCCCCGCCCAACCACCCGACAGGATGACACTGGATCGGGCGGTTGGGCGGGGGAGCGGGCCGGAACCGGCTTTCTCAAGCGGACGCTCAGCCGCACTCCACCGTGACATGCTCCATGCGCGGCAGGCTGCGGACCCGTTCGCGGACCCTGGCGCCGTCGGCTCCGGGGGCGAGGCTGATGATCGCGGCATGGGCGTGCGGGCCGATACGCCAAACATGGAGATCGCGGATGGTGGCGCCTTCGGCTTCGACCATTCCGCGCACCCTGGCCATTAATGCGGGTTCGGCGGTGTCGAGCAGGATGGCGGCGGTGTCCTTCATCAGGCCCCAGGCCCAGCGGGCGATGACCACTGCGCCCAGGAGGCCAACCGCCGGATCGAGCCACCACCAGCCCAGATAGCGACCGGCGAGAAGCGCAGCGATCGCCAGCACCGACGTCAGCGCATCGGTCAGCACATGGACATAGGCGGCGCGCAGATTGTTGTCGGCATGGCCGCCCTTCTGGTCGGGACCATGGTCATGATCGTCATGGGCATGGCCATGCGAATGATCATGGCTATGGTCGTGGCCGAGCAGCAGGGCACTGATGAGGTTGATGACCAGGCCGACGATCGCGACCAGGGTCGCCTCGCCAAAGGCGACCTGCACCGGTTCGAACAGGCGCATGCCGGACTCGATCGCGATGAAGAGCGCGGTCAGCAGCAGCAGGAGCGCAGAGGCGAAGCCGGACAGGTCGCCGACCTTGCCGGTGCCGAAGGTGTAGCGCGGGTTGCGGGCATGGCGCCTGGCATAGCTGTAGGCCGCGGCGGCCACCGCCAGCGCGCCGGCATGGGTCGCCATGTGGAAGCCATCGGCCAAGAGCGCCATCGACCCGGTGATCCAGCCGAAGGCGATTTCCACCACCATGGTCGCGGCGGTCAGCCAGACGACCCACAGGGTGCGCCTGGCATTTTTGTCATGCCCTGCGCTCAAATAGATATGGTCGAAATAATGGCGTTCCTCGCCATCCTTGTCGGTCGGCGGCGGCGGCGGGGCGGGATGATGCGCATGCTCATGGTTGCAGCCCGCGCCATGATGATGGTGCCCATGGGCGTGATCGTCGTGCATGGTCATTTCCCGTAGCGGCGGATCAGCGCCAGCATTTCTTCGGTGGCGGCCGTGCGCGCTTCGTCGGTGAGGCCGGGGCGGGCGACATGCTCGCGCATATGCTGCTCGATCAGTTCCTCCATCAGGCTGCCGACCGCGCCGCGCACCGACGCGACCAGTTGGAGTGTTTCCGAGCAGCCCGCATCGCCCGCCAACTGGCGCTCGACGGCGTTGACCTGCCCCGCGATGCGGCGCACCCGCGCCAGCAATTTGTCCCGATCCGCGATGATGTGCATAGGATACCCCCCTATACTATGTGAATGAGTTGGACAAGACGCTCTCATCGTTGGGGAGGGGGCTGGCGGTGCGTAGAGGCCGGGTCTTATTGCGCGGCCAGGGCGCGGCGGAGGGCGGCGAGGCGCATCGTCTGGAGCGCCTGCATCTGCGGCGTATCGGGGCCGGCAAGGCCGAAGCCATGATAGGCGCCGGGCGTGACATGGAGTTCGACCGCGATGCCCAGCGCCATCAGCCGGCGGGCGAAGTCGATATCCTCCTCCAGAAACAGGTCGAGCGCGCCGACGCTGATGAAGGCAGGCGGCAGGCCGGACAGGTCGGAGCAGCGGGCCGGCACGGCGTCGGTCGGGACATGGTCGGTCCCGGCTTCCTGCCCGAGCAGTGCCCCCCAGCCATAGCGATTCTGCACCGGCGTCCAGACGAACCGGCCAGTGACGGGGTGGAGCGGCGCGCTGCTGCCGGTGCGATCGTCGAGCATCGGCGCATCGAGCAGCATGAAGCAGATCGGATAGGTGCCCTGGTCGCGGGCATGGATCGCCAGCGCCACGGCATGGCCGCCGCCCGCGCTCTCGCCGCCGATCGCGATACGGCTGCGGTCGATGCCCAGCGCCTCGGCCTGGTCATGCAGCCAGGCGAGCGCGACATGGCAATCGTCGTGGGCGCCGGGGAACGGCGTCTCGGGCGCCAGCCGATAATCGACCGACAGGACGACACAGCCCAGTTGCGCCGCCCAGGCGCGGTTGGACAGGTCGCTCATGTCGGCCATGCCCAGCACGAAGCCGCCGCCATGGATATGGAGATAGGCCGGACGCAGCGCATCACCGGCCGCCGCCGCCGGGCGATAGAGCAGGCAACGCACATCGGGCGATCCGGGCGCGCCGGGCAGGAAGACTTCTTCGCGCTGCACGGCGGCCAGCGCTTCGGGCATGGGCTCGGCCGGGCGGGTGGTAAAGGGCTGGCGGAAGGCGGCGATATTCTGATCGCTCAGGTCGAGCGGCGGGAAGAGGTCGAGCGCCGCGCGCAATTCGGGAGCCACCAGTTTCCGCGCCTCGTCCATCGTCCCGTTTCCTCTATCCTGCGTCGCGCGGCCGGTCATAGGCGGCGCCGTCAAAATGATCGAGCGGCACCAAAGCTTCGGCGGTAAAGTCGATCACCCGGCCGACACGCTGCGCCTTGACCGCATTTTCCGGCTGGAAGGTGAAGCAATTGGGCGGGACGCGGGTCGCGGTCGATTGCCGCTCCATCGGGATCAGCCGGCCATTGGCGAGGATCGTGCCCCATTGCAGCAGCCGGGCGGCCTCGCGCTCTGGCTGGTCCAGCGCATCGATCCACGGCCGCAGCTTCATCAGCGACTGGCCGGCCATCTTGGCCGGCGCGACCATGACATGGCGGCGATGCGCCCATTGCAGCAGCGGCTCTCCGTCGCGGCGAATCTCAGCCACGGCCAGATCCTCCTCGACCGGATCGCAGGCGAGAATCTCGTAGCGGGTCGGCGCCTCGTCGTCGGCATGGGCCGCGGCCAGCACCGCCAGATCGTGCAGATGAGTGCAGTTCGCCTTCTTCTCGCCGCGCGCTGCAACATCGGCCAGCGCGACCCCGGTGAAGGTCGCCTGAAGCACGGCGGGCGCGCCCGGACAAGTGGTCCAGGGCACCCGCTCCATGATCGATTCGACGTCGGTGATGCGCGCGCCGTCATGGTGAAGGATGACCGCCATCGAATGATAATCATCCTCGACCGCGGCCGTCACCCGGCCGGGCAGCGGCGTCACCAGGAAGCGACGGCGAAAGCCGGGCAGCAGCTCGAGCATCCCGCTGTCCATGCGTGTCAGTCCCTGGCCAGCAGCAGCGCCGCCGCCATGGGGCCGCCACCCGATGTCGCCACGGCCACCTTCGGGTCGCCGGCGATCTGGCGCGCACCGCCTTCGCCGCGCAACTGCACCACCGATTCATAGGCAAAGCCGAAGCCGTGCAGACGCCCCCAGCCAAGCTGGCCGCCGCCGGTGTTCATCGGCAGTTCGCCGTCGAGCGCGATGCGCTTGCCACCTTCGAGGAACTGGCCGCCCTCGCCGACATCGCAGAAGCCCAGTCCTTCGAGCCAGGTGATCGGCTGGAAGGCGAAGCCATCGTAGAATTGGACGGTATCGACATCCTTGGCCGTGTAATCGGTGTTCTTCCACAGGTCGCGCCCGGTCGGATAGGCGCTCGCCCATTCGGCCTGATCCCAGCTGTAGCGCTCGACCGATCCGGCGCTGGCGGCGATGCGGATAGGTGTCGTCTTCACCTCGCCCAGCGCATCGCCCGCCGACACGATCAGCACGGTCGATGCATCGGTGAAGCGGTCGCAATCATAGAGGCAGAAGGGCGAACTGATCATCCGCGCCGCCATATAGTCGTCCATGGTCAGCGGCTTCTTGACGATCGCGCGCGGGTTGCGCGCGGCATTGGCATGATCGTTCAGCGCCACCTGGGCGAGCTGTTCACGGGTCAGGCCATAGCGCTTCATGTGGCGCATCGCGAATTGCGCGGTCCAGTTGGCGGCCGAGAAGGCGCCGAAGGGCGAGACCCATTGCGAATTGCCCGACACATCCTTGCGCCGTTCCATCGGCGGAAATTCCTCGGGGCGGGCCAGCGCCGCCGCTTCATAGACGGTGCGGAAGCACAGGACATGGCGGGCAAGGCCGGCCTTCACCGCCATCGCCGCCTCGGCGATCGCGCCCAACTGCGCCGTCGCCTCCGCCGCGCCGATATGCCAGCGCGTGTTGAGGCCCAATATCTCGATCACATCGTCCGAACTGACCGGCGAGAAGCCGAGAAAGGTCGACATCTTGCCGGGATAGGTGGCGACGCCGTCAATCTGGTCGAGCGTCAGGCCCGCGTCGGTGATCGCCTCGCGCACGGCGTCCAGCGTCAGGCCGAGCGGCGACCGGGTCAGCCGCACGCCGACCTCCGACATGCCGATGCCGGTAATATAGGCTTCGCGCGCCATGCTCATGCGACCTTCTCGAACAGGGGGAACCAGATGCCGTCCTGCTCCTCGAAGGTGACGCGGACGCGGTCATCCATGTCGACGGCATCGACCGGGCAATTGACGATATTGGTGGTGAGATAGACCCCCGGCACATCGTCGAGCCGGACACGGGCGATGACGAAGGGCACCTCCATATCCTTGGCCCAGGCCTGATAGTTGATCGTATAGGTATCGACCGCGCCGGTGCCGGCGACCGCATGCGGGCCGACATGTTCCGACTGGCAATGGCGGCAGATTTCGCGCGGGGGATGGGTGAACTGGCCGCAGTCGTCGCAGCGGGTGATGTTGAGCTTCCCCTCCGCCCCGCCGGTCCAGAAGGCACGATTTTCCCGGTCGAGGCGCGGGCGCGAACGTTGCCAGACCATCAGGCGTCCCAGACCAGATTGAGCGTTTCTATGCCGATCACATGGCCGCCGTGGAAGACCGTGGGCTTGGCAGGATCGAGCCGGAACTGCGGCATGCGCGCCAGCATCTCCTCATAGAGAACCTGCAGCTCGATGCGGGCGAGGTGCGAGCCGAGGCAGCGATGCGGACCAACGCCAAAGGCGATGTGAACATTGTTCTCGCGATCGAGATCATAGCTGTCTGGCTGCGGGAACTCCTTCGCGTCGAGATCGGCGGCGGGCAGGAACAGCTTGAGCATGTCGCCCGGCATCAGCTTGGCCCCGGCCAGCTCCGCCGGCTTCTTGATGACCCGCATCGGCACGGTGAAGGTGAAGCGACGCAGCATTTCCTCGGCGGCTTCCGCCACCAGTTTCGGCTCGGCACGCAGCTTGTCCTGCAACGGCAGGTCGAGCGCGAGGCCGCGCATGGCGAGACCCATGCCGTTCATCACCGTGTCGAGGCCCGCGATGAACAGCAGCACGCCGTAATTTTCCATGTCGGCAAGCGTGCTCGGCTGGCCGTCCACCTCCAGCTTCCACAGCATGGAGATGATGTCATCCTTCGGATTGTCCTTCCGGTCGAGCACGGTGTCGCGCATCGCCGCGGCAATGCGCTGCAGGCGGCGCATCGATCCTTCGCGATCGGTGTCGATCGCTTCCATATGCTCCTTCACGATCTGGCGATATTCGGGCAGCCGGTCGAGCGGCAGGCCCAGCATCTTGAGGAAGACCTGCACCGGCAGCGGCTCGGCCACCGTGCTCATGAACTCGCACTGGCCATCGGCCTTGATCGCGTCGATCAGTTCGCCCGCCAGTTCGCGGATGCTGTCCTTCAAGGCCGCGATCGTCTTGGGCGAGAAGACCTTCTGCAGCGGCTGGCGATATTTGGTGTGCTCGGGCGGGTCGAGCGTGATCGGGATCGGCTGCGGGATATGCGGTGCGCCCGGCGGCAATGAGGCGAGCAGCGCCTTCATCTTGTCGGCCGGCACGAATTCGCTGGAATAGGTTTCGGTATCGCGCGACGCCTCATAATTGGCCGCGTGGGTCAGCGCGACCCAGCCGCCGCCATTGCGCGGCGTCCAGAAGACCGGCGGGGCATTCTTAAGCATGTCGAGGATGCGGGCATGCGGATCGGCGAGCAGGCCGGGATCGGCGTGGATATCGAAATCATAGACGAGCGCGTCGGGCACATGGGCCGGCTGCGGCGCGGCGGCGCTCAAGGTGGCGTGGGCCATAATTCTCTCCGTCTGTCCCTGCGTGGGCGAGCGCGCGCAGGGCGCGTCCCGTCTTGTCGGACCCGTTTTGCCCGGCGGCCCGGCAAAGGCAAAGGGGCAGGGGGCGCCGCCGCCAGATAACGCACCGACGATCCGCGTCCCCGCTGCCGTATCGCGATGGCGATTGTGCCGCAGGCCACGTTGATCGGCTGGGCAATCTCCTTTCTAAGGAAGGTCAGAATAGCCGGAGAGGGCCGATGAAGATCCGCATCGAAAAATCAGGCTGCGTGGGCAATGCCCGCTGCGCCGCCGTGTCCGAGGACATGTATCCGCTGGACGAGGACGGCTATATCGCGACCGGGGGTTTCGACGTGGCAGACGGTGAACAGCAGACCGCCAAGCGCGGCGCGCGCGCCTGCCCCGAACGCATCATCTTCGTCGAAGAAGATGATGGCAGCATCAGCTGGCCGCCCAAGGCCAAGGCATAATCAGAGATTCCAGGAGAGCGAGATGAGCGACATTTTAGGCTATAAGGGCAAGCGCGTGATCGTGAGCGGCTGCTTCTCCGGCATGGGGGAGGCGACCGCCAAGCTGCTGCTGGAGCTGGGCGCTGAGGTCCATGGCCTGGACTTCAAGGACAGCAGCCTGCCGCTCGCCTCCTTCACCAATGTCGACCTGCGCGATCCCGCTTCGATCGAGGCGGCGGTCGCCGGCATCGGCGGCAAGGTCGATGCGCTGTTCAACTGCGCCGGCCTGCCGCAGTCCTTCCCGCCGCTCGACGTCATGAAGGTGAACTTCATCGGCCTGCGCCACCTGACCGAACAGGTTTTGCCGCTGATGGGGCCGGGCGGCGCGATCGCCAGCATCGCCTCCACCGGAGGGCTGGGTTGGAGCCGTCGCATCCCGACCAACATGGAATTCGTCACCACCAAGGGCTATGATGCCGCCGTCGCCTGGTGCGAGGCGCATCTCGATGATGTGGTCAAGGAAGGCTACAGCTTCTCCAAGGAGAATGTGATCGTCTGGACCCAGTATATGGGCGCGCATCTCATCAAGAAGGGCATCCGCATTAATTGCACCCTGCCTTCGCCCACCCAGACGCCGATGATGGCGACGTTCGAGGCCGCGTCTGGCAAGGATGTTGTCGCCGCCGCCGCCGAGCCGATGGGCCGCTATTCCACGCCGGCCGAGCAGGCGAGCGGCATCGTGCTGCTGAACAGCGACCTCGCCTCCATCGTCAACGGCGTGGTCTTCCCGGTCGATGGCGGCTTCATGGGCGGCGTCGCCACCGGCCAGGTGGACCTGAGCGTCATGATGCGGCGTTCGGCGCCCGCCGAGGCCTGAACCCCATGAATTTCGACCTGACCGACGATCAGGACATGATGCGCGACATGTTCGCGCGCTTCCTGGACGAGCATAGCAGCATGGCGCGCGTGCGCGCGGCCGAACCGACCGGCTTCGACCCGGCCCTGTGGCAGGGGCTGGCGGAGCTGGGCGCGCTGTCGATCCGCGTGCCTGAGGAGGACGGAGGCCTTGGCCTCGGCCTCTTCGACGCGACCATCCTGATGGAGGAAGCGGGCAGGACGCTGGCATCGGGGCCGCTGGCCGAAGTGCTGGTGACGGCGCGCTTGCTGGCGCAACTGGGCGGTGAAACCACCGCTGATCTGCTCGGCCGGGTGCTGGCGGGCGATGCGGTTGTAGGTTTCGCCTTCGAGGATGTGGCGGGCACGCCCGTCCAGTGGGTTGGCGGCGGTCTGGTGGCCGAAGCGGTGCTGGCCTTGTCGGGCGACGACATCATCCTCGTCACCGTGCCGGCAGACGCGCGCAAGGCGGAGGACAATCTCGCCTCCACCCCGATCGCGGAGATCGACCTGTCCGCGCATCCGCGCACGGTGCTGGCATCGGGAGCCGAGGCGCTGGCGACCTTCGCCGCCGGGATCGAGGAATGGAAGCTGCTGATCGCCGCCGGTCTGGCCGGTATCGGTCGCGAGGCGCTGAAGCTTGCCGCTGCCTATGCCTGCGAGCGCAAGCAGTTCGACCAATATATCGGCCAGTTCCAGGCCATTTCCCATCCGCTGGCCGACATTCTCTGCGAGATTGACGGCGGCAAATTCCTGGTTTGGAAGGCGATCCGCGACCTGGCCGACGGCGCACCCGAAGCTGGAGGCGCGATCTCGATCGCGGCCTGGTGGAATGCGCAGAGCGCGGCCAAGGCAGTGGCGCAATCGCTCCACACCTTCGGCGGCTATGGCCTCACCACCGAATATGACATCTTCCTCTATAATCTGCGGGCCAAGGCCTGGCCGCTGATCGGCGGCGATCCGCAGCGCTGGCTCGACGAGGCCGGGCGCCGGCTCTACGCCGATGAGGCCGCATCGCTGCCCGAGGCCGGGCCGATGCCGGTCGATTTCGACCTGGGCGAGGCCGCGCAGGCGATCAAGGACGAGATCAACGCCTTCTTCGCCGCCAATGTGACGCCGGAGATGCGGGCGACCTTCCACTATAGCTGGGAGGGCTATAACCCCGCACTCAACCGCAAGCTGGCGGCACAGAATCTCCTCTATCTCGGCCTGCCCAAGGATGTTGGCGGTCGTGGCCTGTCGGCCTATGAAAAGACGGCGGCGATGGATGCGTTCGAGGAACAGGGCTATAACAATCCTGCCGTCAATGTGACGCAGATGGTGTCGCTCATCATCCACCGCTTCGGCACCGAGGAATTGAAGCAGGCGGTACTGCCGGAAATCATGCGCGGCGAGGTGATCTGCTCGCTTGGCTATTCCGAACCCGGCTCGGGTTCCGACGTGTTCGCCGCGCAATGCCGCGCGACGCAGGAGGCGGATGGCAGTTGGCGGATCGACGGCACCAAGATGTTCACATCGGGTGCCAATCTTTCCAGCTATGTGCTGATGCTCTGCCGCACCAACCCGGACGTGGCCAAGCACAAGGGCCTAACCATGTTCATCGTGCCGCTGAAGGCCGATGGCGTGACGGTGCAGCCGGTCCACACCTTCCAGGACGAGCGCACCAACATCACCTTCTATGATGGCGTGCGCATCCCCGATAGCTGGCGGCTGGGCACGATCGACGGCGGCGTGCGCACCATGAGTGCCAGCCTGGAACTGGAACATGGCGGCGGCTTCGCCAAATATCAGCGCAAGATGCTGCACGCCGGCGAGGCGTTGTGCCGGGACGTTATCCACAGGGGCAGGCCGCTGATCGAGGATGGCGGCGCTCAGGCGCGGCTCGCCCGCACCGCCGCCAATCTGTGGGCGTCGGAACTCATCGCCTTCCGCGCGCAGTGGGTGAGCATGGAGAACAAGCCGAACCTGGCCTATGGCCCGATGGCCAAGATGTTCAGTTCGGAGAAATTCCTGACCGACGCGCGCGACCTGCTCGATCTCACCGCCCCGGCCTCGCTCTCCAAGCGCAAGGGGCCGGCGGAGGAGATCAACATGTTCTATCGCCACGCCCAGGGCGCAACCATCTATGGCGGCACCAGCGAGGTCCATCGCAGCATGATCGCGGAAAAGGGTCTGGGCCTGCCGCGCACCCGCGCCTGAGGAAGATCGCATGTCGGACGACGCTCCCCATCTGCTGACCGAAGTTCAGGATGGCATATTGATTGCCACGCTGAACCGGCCGGACAAGCTCAATGCCCTGTCGGCCGAAACGATGGCGCTGTTCGAGGCGGCGCTGATCCGCTTCCGCGACACGCCCGACCTCAAGGTGATGCTGATCCGGTCGACCGGCCGCTATTTCTGTTCGGGCGCGGACATGAAAAGCGGCGGGTCGCCCAGGGAATATCCCCGCACGCCCAGCGGCATCCGCGAAAATCACCGGCTCCAGCTCAACGGGATGCAGCGCATCTATGACGAGATGGAGCATGTGGAAAAGCCGATCGTCTGCGCCATCCACGCCACCTGCGTCGGCGGCGGGCTGGAAATGGCGCTGTCCTGTGATTTCCGCCTGGCGGCCAAGTCGGCCGCCTTCTCGTTCCCCGAAGGACTGTTCGGCGTGCTGCCGGCCTCCAACGGGGTCAGCCGCCTGACCCGCATCTGTGGCCCGCACTGGGCGCGCTGGCTGATCATGGGCAACCAGAAGGCCGATGCCGACCGCGCACTCATCATGGGCCTGGTGCATGACGTGATGCCGGACGAGGGTTTCGAGGACGCTGCCCTCGCCTTCTGCCGTCACCTCACCAAGCAGAATGGCGAGCAGATGGGCGCCGCCAAGATCGCGATCGAACTGGCCGCCGAAGTCGGTCCGTCCATGGGCCGCCATGTCGAGCGCATGGCCAATAGCGCGCTGATGCTGAACCCCGCCTATCTGGAGGGGATGGAACGCTATCTGAAGGGCATTGGCGGCAAGAAGGAATAAAAGTCCGTTTGGAGAAATGCGCCTCCGGCGCATCGGCACCAGCCCACACCCCCACCCGGCCGCCCATCAGGGTACCATGTCTGGGCGGCCGGGTGGGGGGGTGGGCTGGTGCGGCGCAATCCGGCTACGGCCGGATTTTCCAACACAGGCTAAGCGCCTTCATCTGTCCACAGACTTATCCACAGCTTTTCCCACAGAGGGGTGTGGGAAAAGCTGTGGATAACTTCTGTCGATAAGCCTGTGGATAAGTCGATCCGCGCCGGTCTCAGGCGCGCGCGTCGCGGAGCATCGCGCGATAGTCGCGGATGCCCAGTTCCATCAGCCGCGCTTCGGCCCGCAGCAAATGGGTGCGCGCCAGCGGATGCGGGGAATGGAGGATATTTTGCAGCGCCATGTCGGTGGTGACGGTGACGACACGCTCCAGCCCGGTCATCAGCGCGGTGCCCATGCTGAACACCGGCGATCCGGCCGCCTCGGTGCCGCCATCCATCTGGTCGACCAGCAGCCGCATCACCGGCTGGGCGGCATGGACGCGATGCAGCATCATCCGTTCATTCTGACGATCGGCCATATTGTTGCGCAAATGGAGCAGGCGCGAATGCTTGACCCAGAAGCCATGATAGGCGGTGACGAAGGCCAGCGCCCTCTCGCCCAGTTCCTCCTCGCTCCATCGGGTCCGCAGCAGGCCGACATAGTCGGCCTCCGCCGTCGCCATTACCGGCTCCAGCACGGCGAGCAGCAATTCGGTGAGGTCTGAGAAATAATTATAGAGCGACGTCATGCCGAGCGAGGCCTGGCGCGCGACGGCGCTTAGCGACAGCTCGACATCGACCGGCCCGGCCAGCAGTTCATTGGTCGCCGCCAGGATGCGCTCACGTGTATCGCGCCCCTTGCGACCCAGCCGCTGGCCATTGAGATTATGGCTCAGCGCCTTGGTGGTCCGTCCCCGGCCCTTGGGTTCCGACGGCCCTTCCGCCGCGATCGATGCCTTTGCCGTCAAAACCCGTCCTATCCATGCCCTGTCGCGCGGTTCAGGCCGCGCGCCAGGCAATCAGCTTGGTCTCCAGGAACTCCTCGATCCCTTCGAGGCCCCATTCGCGGCCAACACCACTGGCCTTGTAGCCACCGAAAGGCAAGTCGCCGGCGATGCACATGCCGCCATTGACGCTGATCGAACCGCTGCGAATCTGCTTGGCGACATTGATCGCCCGGTCAAGATTGCCCGAACTGACGCCGCCCGACAGGCCATAGCTGCTTTCATTGGCGATGCGCACCGCGTCGGCATCATCCTCGAACGGGATGACCACCAGCACCGGTCCGAAAATCTCTTCCTGGGCGATGCGCATGTCGTTGGTGACATCGACGAAGCAGGTCGGCTCGATGAAATAGCCGCCGCCCTTGTCCGGCCGCGCCTTGCCGCCCGCCAGCAGGGTCGCGCCCTCGGCCTGGCCGATTTCGACATAGGACAGCACCCGGTCACGCTGCCGCTGCGAAATGACCGGCCCCATGATATGCTGGGGATTGTCGAAATCGCCCCAATTATCGCCGAAGCTGGCATAGGCGTGCTTGAGGATCGCCTTCGCCTCCTCATAGCGGCTGCGCGGCACCAGCAGGCGCGAATGGACGGCGCAGCCCTGGCCGGCATGGAAGACCAGCATGGTCTGGGCGACGTCCATCGCGAAATTGGCGGAATCGTCGAGCACGATCTTGGCCGACTTGCCACCCAGTTCCAGGAAGACGCGCTTCAGCGTGGCGGCGCCCTGTTCCATGATGCGCTTGCCGACACCGGTCGAGCCGGTGAAGGAAATGAGATCGACGCGCGGATCGGTGACCAGCATCTCGCCGGCCAGCGCCGGATCGCTGCCGAACACGACGTTGATGACGCCGGCAGGGAAGCCCGCCTCCGCCGCCAGTTCGCCGAAGATCGCGCCCATGCCCGGCGTGTTGGGCGCGGGCTTCAGGATCACGGTGCAGCCCGCCAGCAGCGCGGCCACCACCTTGCCGACATTCACATAGAGCGGCACGTTCCAGGGGGTGATCGCCGCGACCACGCCGACCGGTTCATAAACCGCCTTGCGCAGGCTTTCAAAGCCATAGCCGGTGCGGCCGCCATAATCCTTGTCCCATTTGAGCTGGGGGAAGACGGCGAGATAATCGTCCCAGCCGTCGAGCGCCATGTCGACATGGGCGCGTCCGACAGCGCCCAGCGCGGCGCCGGCCTCATGCCGGGCGAGGTCCGACAGCCGTTCCTTGTTCGCCTGGAACAGGTCGCGCAGCTTCGTCACCAGCGCGACGCGCAGGTCGACATTGGTCGACCAGTCGGTTTCGTCAAAGGCGCGGCGGGCGGCGACGATCGCGGCCTCGACATCGGCGGCTGAGGCATCGGCGGCGACGCCGACCGGTTCGCCGGTCCAGGGGCCGATCACGTCAAAGGTCTTGCCGCCTTCGGCACCGCGCAGCACGCCGTCGATATAGAGCTTGGCTTCGGGAAGAGTGGCCATGATCGCCTTCCTGTGGATAACTTCTGTGGATAACTTTTGTCGACGTTGGGGATAAGTCGCCCGGTCAGCGCTTGCGCGCGCTCAGGGCGACCGATCCGATGTGCAGGTCCGCCGGCATGTCGAGCACGGCGCGGAAGACGTCGGTCACCGAATTATAATGGCTGATGCCGCGCTCGCGCAGGTTGAGGCCGACCTTGGCATTTTCCTGGGCGAACCGGATCGACACGTCCATCGGCCAGCTGCTGCCGGTCTTGGTCTCGTCCATCATCATGCCCGCCTGGACGATGGTGACGCGCACGCCCTCGGGCTCCAGTTCGCGCGCCCACATGTCCGACATCAGTTCGAGGCCCGCCTTGCCGCCGGCATAGAGCCACAGCATCGGCATTTTCAGCGGCACGGATTCGCTGGTGACGTTGATGATATGGCCGCCACCGCGCAGCAGCGGCAGCGCCTCGCGCGCGCAATAGATCGGGCCTGCGACATTGGTAGCGAGCGATGCTGCGATCTGCTCGTCGCGGACCTCGGCCAGGGTGAATGGTTCGTAGATCGCGGCATTGTTGATCAGCACGTCGATCCTGGGGTGGCGCTGTGCAATCGCGGCAAAGGCGGCGCGGACGGAATCGGGATTGCCGACATCGCACGCCACCGCGAAATGGGGTTCGCCCAGTTCCTGCGCGACCGCCTCGACCTTCGACAGGGTGCGGCCCAGCAGGATGACGGTTTCGCCGTCGCGCGCGAACCGCCGCGCCAATGCGCGTCCCAGCCCGTCGCCCGCACCGGTAATGACGATGACCTTGCTCACCTCTCGCTCCACCTGTTCTTGTGCTGTTGGCATTTACTTGCGCACGTCGTCTGCGGCGCGGCAAGATGGCGCCGCATCGCGCGCGCGATAGTTGGGAAATTCAGCCCGCCGGCCGCGCGAAATCGGCGGGATAGACGGACAGGTGGCCATCATAGGCGATGCCGCCGGGCCAGAAGCGGGTGCCGCTGACCTTGGCGAAATAATGGACCGTGCGGGCGAAGGAGCCGGCCGAGGAGCGCGGCTGGAAGGCAACGCCACTGGGGCTGACGCCGCGCGCGCGGGCGCTGAAATCCTTGACCGTGAAGAGCAGATCGTCGGTCTGCTGGGCGCAGAAGACCAGATCGCTGCCGGGACAATAGCGGCGCGGCTCGACCTGGAGCGGCGACAGCCGGCCGCGCTTCATCGCCACCTTGCCCGGCACGCGGGTGACTTCGGGGCCATGAACCGTGTCATACCAGTGATGATATTCCGCCTCCCGCCCGGCGACGAAATTGGCGAGGATGATAGAGACCCCGGAAAAGGGCTGGTCGGCCCGGTGATTGGGGCTGGAAACCCAGTCCGAATACATCGCATAGCTGTGGATGCGCTCGCTCTCGTCGCTGTCATCGATCAGCCCCGCGTCGCGCGCCTGCGCCAGCAAGGGCGCGAGCGCGGGCAGGTCGATCTCCGGCGCGGCATAATCGAATTCATAGACCGACAGGAAACGCCAGGGCTGGGGAATGTCGGGCATGATCTGCTGCGGCGTCACCTCGTAGCGATCGGCCGAACGAAAGCCGCGCAACCGGGCGAGATCCTGCTGATGCGCGCCGTCGAACCAGCGCGCATAATCCTCCGCCCGGCCGGCCGCGACATTGTGCAGATGGATGGTGGTATACAGGCTCATTCCTCGTCCCCGGCTGCCCGGCCGGCTGGTCCCGGCCCATTATGCGGCGGCAATCCAGCATGGATGCCCGGGGGATGCCAGAGCCGCCGGCCAATGATCGCCGGGGCATTGAGAAGCGGGCACGAATTGACCCTGTCGGCAGCGCTCCGCATCCTGACGCCGCAATCATGCCGGAAGGATGGGTGATGACCGACCCTGTAGCCGCGCCCCGCTTCGCCCTGTTCCGTGCGAAGGACGCCACCGATTTCGAGGAAAGCGGCCTGATGGCGACGGTGCCGCCGACGCCGATCGAGATGGCAGGATCAATCGCCGCGGTCGAGGCCGGCATGCTGGAAGGCACGCGGGTGAAGCTGCTCTTCGCCATGCCGGGCCTCAGCCTCACCCATGCCTGGTTCCGCAGCGGCTTTCCGCTGCCGCGCCACTGCCATGATGTCGACTGCCTCTATTTCATCCTGGCCGGATCGCTGCGCATCGGCACGGAGGAACTGGGCGCGGGCGACGGCTTCTTCGTCGGCGCGAATGTCCCCTACACCTATGTCCCCGGCGAGCAGGGGGTCGAGGTGCTGGAGTTCCGTGGAGCGAACAGTTTCGACATCAGGATGCTGGCCAACAATCCCGCCTATTGGGACCGGGCCGTGGCGCAGGTCGTCACCCAGCGAGAGCGGTGGACGCATGAAACGCCGCCTTCGGGCCTGATGTTCGGGCAGGGTTAGGTCAAGGCCATTATCGACCATCGTGCTTTGCCTTCGTTGCCGCCATCGCTAACAGGGGTGGGTGGCTGATCTGGACTGTGATCTTGCAATTGTTGGCGGCGGCCTTGCCGGGGGGCTGATCGCGCTTGCCTTTGCCGAGCGGCGGCCGGGCACGCGCCTATTGCTGATCGAGCAGGCCGATCATGTGGGGGGCAACCATATCTGGTCCTTCTTCGATGGCGATGTCGATACGCGCGATCGCTGGCTGGTCGATCCGCTGGTCAGCCGCCGCTGGTCGCAGGGGCATGAAGTGCGCTTTCCCGGTTATGGGCGACAGCTCGATACGCCCTATAACAGCATCGCCTCCCCCCGTTTCGATGCGCATGTCCGTTCGGCGCTGGGCGATCGGCTGCTGACCGGCGCGGCGGTGGACGAGGTCGCGCCGGATCGGGTGCGGCTGGCCGATGGGCGGCGAATCGCCGCGCGGGCGGTGATCGATGCGCGGGGCGCGGGCGATCTGTCGGCGCTGCGCTGTGGCTGGCAGAAATTCGTCGGGCAGACGCTGCGGCTGGCGCAGCCGCACGGGCTCGAGCGGCCGGTGATCATGGATGCCACGGTCGAGCAGATCGACGGCTATCGCTTCGTCTATCTGTTGCCGCGCGACGCCTGGACGATCTTTGTCGAGGATACCTATTATAGCGACGGGCCGGAACTGGACGCGACCGGAATCGCGGAACGAATTGCGGCCTATGCGCAGGCGCAGGGCTGGCAGGTGGAGGAAATTATCCACAGCGAGAGCGGGGTGCTGCCGGTGGTCCATGGCGGCGATTTCGACCGTTACTGGCCAGTCGATGACCCGGTCGCGCGGGCCGGGGTGAAGGCCGGGCTGTTCCAGCCGATGACCGGCTATTCGCTGCCCGATGCGGTGCGATTCGCGGCCTGGCTGGTGGAACAGCCCTTGAAGGGGGTGCCAGCGGCGACGCGGGCCTATGCTGCGGCGCACTGGAAACAGGGGCTTTATTATCGGCTGCTTGGCCGGATGCTCTTCGGCGCTGCGGTGCCGGCCCAGCGCTGGCGCATCTTTGCCCGCTTCTATCGGTTGCGGCCGGGGCTGATCCAGCGCTTCTATGCCGGACGATCGACCATCGCCGATCGCATCCGCATCTTGTGCGGGCGCCCGCCGGTGCGCATAAGGGACGCCATGCACGCATTGTTGAACCCACCCGCCTGATGGAGCGGAAAGCGATTGTCATTGGCGCGGGCTTTGGCGGCCTGGCGCTGGCCATCCGTCTGCAGTCGGCCGGGGTGGCGACCACCCTGATCGAGGCGCGCGACCGGCCCGGTGGCCGCGCCTATATGTGGGAGAAGGACGGCTTTACCTTTGACGCGGGGCCGACGGTCATCACCGATCCCGCCTGCCTGGCCGAACTGTGGCGCCTGTCGGGGAACGACATGGCGCAGGATGTCAGCCTGGTGCCGGTGTCGCCCTTCTACCGGCTCAACTGGCGCGACGGCACCAATTTCGACTATTCCAACGATGAAGTGGCGCTGCGCGCGCAGATCGCCAAGCTCAATCCCGAGGATGTCGCGGGCTATGAGCGGTTTCTAGCCTATGCCGACGGCGTCTATGAGGAAGGCTATCGCAAGCTCGGCTCGGTCGCCTTTCTCGACTTTGCCTCGATGGTGCGGGCGGGGCCGAGTCTCGCCAAATATCAGGCCTGGCGGTCGGTCTATTCGATCGTGTCGAGCCATGTGAAGGATGAGCGGCTGCGCCAGGCCCTGTCCTTCCACAGCCTGCTGGTCGGCGGCAATCCGATGACCACCAGCGGCATCTATGCCCTGATCCACAAGCTGGAGAAGGATGGCGGGGTGTGGTTCGCCAAGGGCGGGACCAACCGGCTGGTGCAGGGCATGGCGACCCATTTCGAGCGGCTGGGCGGGGTGCTGCGGCTGGGCGACGCGGTGGTCGAGATCGAGACCCATGGCGACCGGGCAGTGGCGGTGCGCACCGCGTCGGGCTGGCGCGGGGAGGCCGATGCGATCGCCAGCAATGGCGACCTGATGCACAGCTATCGCGACCTGCTGGGTCATCATCCGCGCGGGCGCAAGCAGGCGGAAAAGCTGCAGCACAAGAAATGGTCGCCCAGCCTGTTCGTGCTGCATTTCGGCATCAAGGGCAGCTGGCCGGGCATTCCCCACCATATGATCCTGTTCGGTCCGCGCTATGAGGGGCTGCTGACCGATATCTACAGCCATGGCGTGCTGCCGGCGGATTTCTCGCTCTATCTGCATCACCCGACCGTGACCGATCCGTCGATGGCGCCGGAGGGCTATTCGACCTTCTATGCACTCGCGCCGGTGCCGCACATGGGCAAGTTGCCGATCGACTGGGACCGGTTTGGCCCGGCCTATGCCGAGCGTATCCTGGACGAGATCCAGCATCGGCTTATCCCCGACATACGATCACGCATCGTGACCCAGTTCCATTATGCGCCGAGCGACTTCGGCCGCGACCTCAATGCCCATCTGGGGAGCGGGTTCAGCCTGGAGCCGCTGTTGACCCAGAGCGCCTGGTTCCGCGCCCATAATCGCGACGATGTCATTCCCAACCTTTATCTGGTAGGGGCCGGCACCCATCCGGGCGCGGGCATCCCCGGCGTGGTGGGTAGCGCCAAGGCGACCGCGGCGCTGATGCTGCAGGACATGGCTTGAGGAGCGCGCGGCGCTTCGGGACTGGAAGATGATGAAAAGACTGGCTGTTTATTGCGGTTCGGCGACGCCGGCCGACCTCACCTATATCGACGCGGCGCGCCATGTCGGCCGCACTTTGGCACAGCGCGGCATCGGCGTCGTCTATGGCGGCGGACGGCTGGGCCTGATGGGCGCGGTGGCGGACGCGGCGCTGGAGGCGGGCGGCGAGGTGATCGGCGTGATCCCCGAGGCGCTGGTCGGCGCCGAAGTGGCGCATCGCGGCTGCACTGAATTGCACGTCGTCCAGACCATGCACCAGCGCAAGCAGTTCTTCACCGACCTGTCGGACGGCTTCGTCACTATTCCGGGCGGCGTCGGCACGATGGACGAGCTGTGGGAAGCGATCAGCTGGGCGCAGCTGGGCTATCATAACAAGCCGGTCGGCCTGCTCAATGTCGCGGGCTTCTATGACCAGCTGATCGGCTTCAACCGGCAGATGGTGGAAGCCGGCTTCATCCGGCCGCAGCATGCCGGCATCATGATCCATGATGACAGCATCGAAGGGCTGCTGGACCAGATGGCTGCCTATCAGCCGCATGAGACGATCTTCGCGATGAAGGCCGCGCGGCTCTGATCTGATCCTTCATGGTCGGGTGACATTGCCTGCCGGACAGGGCATGTCCCGACCATGGTTTCTGACAGTCTCGATCGCCCCGCCCTGGTCGCCCATGCCCGCGACAGCATCGCGCGGGGTTCCAAGAGCTTTGCGATGGCGTCGAAGCTGTTCGACCGGGTGACGCGCGAGCGGGCCTGGCTGCTCTATGCCTGGTGCCGCAAATGCGACGATATCGCCGATGGGCAGGACCATGGCGGGACGATGACCGGCGTCGCCGACGGGCAGGCGCGGCTGTCGACGCTGCGGGTGCTGACCGATGCGGCGCTGCGCGGCGATCCGACCGGCGATCCCGCCTTTGACGGCTTTGGCGTCGTCATGCGCGAATGCGCGATCCCGCACCGCTATGCCCATGACCTGCTGGAAGGATTTGCGCTCGATGCGCGCGACTGGCGGCCGCGCAGCGAGGCGGACATGCTGCGCTATTGCTATCATGTCGCGGGCGCCGTGGGCTGCATGATGGCGGTACTGATGGGCGTCGACCCGGAGGATGAGGCAACGCTGGACCGCGCCTGCGACCTGGGCATCGCCTTCCAGCTTGCCAACATCGCCCGCGACATCAGCGAGGATGAACTGGCCGATCGCTGCTACCTGCCGGTCGAATGGCTGGTGGAAATGGACATGCCGCCCGGCGAGCATATGAAGCCCTGGCTGCGGCCACGTCTCGCGCTGCTGGGCCGGCGACTGGCCGACATGGCGGCGGCCTATGAGGACAGCGCGCGCCATGGCACCGGCGCGCTGCCGGCGCGGGCCGCCTGGGCGGTGCTGGCGGCGGCGGGCATCTATGGCGATATCGCGCGCGAAGTGGCGCGGCGGGGCGAGCATGCCTGGGACCATCGCGTGGTAACGCCGGGGCGCGAGAAGCTGGGCTGGGTGATCCGCGCGGGACGGCAGGTGCCGGGGCGGGCGCGGCGCTGGCCGGCAGGGGCGGCGCGGGCTGCCGGATTGTGGACGCGGCCGACTGTCTGATTGGGTGGTTCCCTGCCATTCCTCCCCGGCACGGTTCGGCAGAGGCACGCGACTCTGCCGAAGGGGACCGCTCGCGCAGCGAGTGGTGGAGGGGCACAGTCCCGATAGCACGGCGTTAGAAGGCGCCTGCCCCTCCGTCAGCGCTTCGCGCTGCCACCTCCCCGTTCCCGGGAGGAATGTCCGCAAATGGTCGCGATCAAACCCATCGAACTCAACCCGCTGCCTACCCTGCGGATAAAAATAGGGCCGGTACTTTCGTACCGACCCCAAGGCATGTTCGCAGGAGGAACAAGGTGAGGCGGGCGGGCCATGTCCCGGTCGGGCGGCCCGCCCTGCCAATCTCAGTAATTATAGGCGCGCTCGCCATGTTCGCCGAGGTCGAGGCCTTCATATTCGACCTCCTGGCTGACCCGCAGGCCGGTGACAGCCTTGGCGATGAAGATGGCGATGGCGGTGCCGATCGAGGCCCAGATGATGGTCACGACGACCGCTTCGACCTGGACGAGCAGCTTGGCGCCGATTTCATAGTCCGCCGCGCCGGGGCCGCCGAGGGCCGGCGAATAGACGATCGCAGTGCCGATGGCGCCGATCATGCCGCCGATGCCGTGGATGCCGAAGGCGTCCAGGCTGTCGTCATAGCCAAGCTTGGGCTTGAGCACGGTGACGGCATAGAAGCAGACGATCGAGGCAACAGCGCCCAGGACGATCGCACCGAACGGACCCGAGTTGCCGGCGGCCGGGGTGATGGCGACGAGGCCGGCGATGATGCCCGAGCAGAAGCCCAGAGCCGATGCCTTGTGGCCATTGACCTTTTCAGCCAGCATCCAGAACAGACCGGCCGATGCGGTGGCGACGAAGGTGTTGATCATGGCGAGGGCGGCCGAGCCATTGGCTTCGAGTGCCGAACCGGCGTTGAAGCCGAACCAGCCGACCCACAGCAGACCGGTGCCGACGGCGGTCAGCGTCAGGCTGTGCGGAGCCATCGGTTCCTTGGGATAGCCGATACGCTTGCCCAGGATGATGCAGGCCACCAGCGCCGAGACGCCGGCGTTGATGTGGACCACGGTGCCGCCCGCGAAATCGAGCGCGCCGGCCTTGAAGAAATAGCCCGAAGCGGCCCAGACCATGTGCGCGATCGGGAAATAGACGATCGTCAGCCAGACGGCGGCAAATACCATCACGGCCGAGAATTTGATGCGTTCGACCACCGAACCCAGCACCAGCGCGACCGTGATCGCGGCGAAGGTCATCTGGAAGGAGACGAAGACATATTCAGGGATCTCGACGCCGGCGGTGAAGGTCGCGGCCTGCGAAGCGGGCGTGATGCCCTTCAGGAACGCCTTGTCGAAGGTCGAGATGAAGTTGGAGAGGCCGCTGGTATAATCGGGGCCGAAGGCCATCGAATAGCCGTACATGACCCAGATCAGCATGGCGAGGCAGGCGGCGGCGCCGATCTGCGTCATCACCGACAGCATGTTCTTGCTACGGACGAGACCGCCGTAGAACAGGGCCAGGCCCGGCAGGATCATCGCCAGCACCAGGATGGTGGAGGTCATCATCCAGGCGACGTCGCCCTTGTCCACGGTCGCGGCCGGCGCGGCCGCGTCCTGTGCCCAGGCGGGCAGTGCGGCGAACAGCGAAAGGCCGGTGGCCCCCAGCGCGCCGCAGAGTTTCTTCGAAAAGGTCATTATTCCCCCCTTCTTACAGCGCGGTTTCGCCGGTCTCGCCGGTGCGGATGCGCACGGCTTGGCCGACATCGAGGACGAAGATCTTGCCATCGCCGATGGCGCCCGAATTGGCGGCGGCCTGCGTCGCTTCCACCACGCGCGGCGCGAGGTCGTCGTCGCAGACCACCTCGATCTTGATCTTGGGAACCATGTTGGTGGAATATTCGGCGCCGCGATAGATCTCGGTCTGGCCCTTCTGGCGACCAAAGCCCTTCACTTCGCTGACCGTCATACCGGCGATGCCAAGCGAGGAAAGAGCCTCGCGGACATCGTCAAGCTTGAACGGCTTGATGATAGCCATGACAAGTTTCATGTCGCCCCCTTATTTGGTGTGCGGCGACATACCAGCAAGAGGCGTGCCAATTTGCTAATGACGCATTAACGCGGGATTTCCACTAGGGGAGATTGTTGCGGCGCCGAAAAAATGTGCAGATGCACAGTCATGCCTAAAAAATAGGCATGTTCTCGCCTACCATTGCGATCCTTCGGCAACCGCTGCTGCCTCGGCGGGCAGGGTAGTGCGGCCAAGGGCAGCGTTGCGATGGGGGAAACGGCCGAAGCGCGCGATGGTTGCATGATGCTGGCGGGCAAAATCGAGCGACCGGGCGTCGCCGGCCCCTTCGAACAGGGTGAGCGACAATTCCTGATCGGCCAGATCCTCGCTATGCTGGAAGGGCATGTAGAAGAAGAGCCGGCCGGCGCCGCCGATCTGGATGTCATAGCCCAGAGCAATGGCGCCGCGCGCCACCTCACGGGCGATCGGGTCGGTGGCAAAGGCCTGGGCCTGAGCGCGGAACATGTTGCGGGGCAGCTGGTCGAACAGCAGCACCGCGGCCAGCGCATCGTCGGCGCGGTCGAGGAAGTTTTCCGGCGGAAGCGTCCGCTTTTCGTTCCACAGAACGGCGAAACGGTCGATGCAATGCTGGTCGAGCGCCGGATCATGGCTGTACCAGCCCGTTTCGCCCACCTGGTTGAACCAGAAGTCGAGCAGGGCCGCCGCCCAGTCGGCGGTCACGGCGTCATGGCTGTCGGTCAGCATGTTCATGACCTTAACAAGTGCTGGAAAAGGCCGGAGGTTCCTCGGCCCGTGGCAGCGTTGCGTCAGGTCGCCGCGCTGCCACGGGATGACGCGGGTCAGGCGGCGGTGCCGCCGACGGTAAGGCCATCCATCAGCAGCGTCGGCTGGCCGACGCCGGCGGGCACGCTCTGCCCGCCCTTGCCGCACATGCCGATACCTTCGTCGAGTGCCCAGTCATGGCCGATGCCGATCACCTTGGTCAGCGCGGTCGGGCCGTCGCCGATCAGGGTCGCGCCCTTGATCGGATCGCCGATCTTGCCGTTCTCGACCTTATAGGCTTCGGTGCAGGAGAAGACGAACTTGCCCGAGACGATGTCGACCTGGCCGCCGCCGAAGCTCTTGGCGAAGATGCCCGACTTGACGCGCGAGAGCAGCTCTTCCGGATCGTCTTGACCGCCCTTGATGAAAGTGTTGGTCATGCGCGGCATCGGCGCATGGGCATAGGATTCGCGGCGGCCATTGCCGGTCGGCGCGACGCCCATCAGCCGGGCGTTGAGGCGATCCTGCATATAGCCCTTGAGGATGCCATCCTCGATCAGGATATTTTCCTGGGTCGGCGTGCCTTCATCGTCGATCGACAGCGATCCGCGGCGATCGAGGATGCTGCCATCGTCGACCACGGTGACGCCCGGCGCGGCGACGCGCTGGCCGATGCGGCCGGAAAAGGCGCTGGTGCCCTTGCGGTTGAAATCGCCTTCCAGGCCATGGCCGATCGCTTCATGGACCAGCACGCCCGGCCAGCCGGGGCCGAGCAGCACGGTCATTTCGCCGGCAGGCGCGGCGACCGAGCGGAGATTGACCTGCGCCTGGGCCAGCGCCTCGTCGATGGCGCGGTTCCAGATCTTGGGGTCCATCACCTGATCGTAGAGATAGCGGCCGCCAATGCCGAACACGCCGGTTTCGCGCCGACCATTTTCTTCGAGGATGACCGAGACGTTGAGGCGGACGAGCGGGCGGATGTCGCTGGCGGTGAAGCCGTCGGCGCGGACGATTTCGATCACCGACCAGCTGCCGGCGAGGCTGACCGAGACCTGGGCGACGCGCGGGTCGCGGGCACGGGCGGCAGCGTCGATCGCGGCGCACAGGGTCACCTTTTCGGCAAAGGGCACCAGCTCCAGCGGATTGGCGTCGGTATAGAGGTGGCGATTGGTGCGCTGGGGCGGCGGGGCGGGCTGACCCTTGGCCGGATCGAGCAGGGTCAGCGTCTGCGCCGCCTTGCGGATTGCCGCTTCGCTGAGATCGTTGGCATGGGCAAAGCCGGTCATCTCGCCCGAAACGCCGCGCAGGCCGAAGCCGGCATCGGTCGAATAGTCGGCGGTCTTGAGGCGGCCGTCGTCGAAGCCGAAGCTCTCGCTGGCGCGATACTGGAGGTATAGCTCGCCATCGTCGCAGGCCTTGAGGGCATCGGCGGTCAGGCGCCGGGCGCCATCGGGATCGAGCAGGCCCGGACGATAAAGCAGGCCGCGGGCATCAGTGAATTGCGAAGCGAGATCGGTCATGCCGCCCGATATAGGCGCGGCATGACGGATGCCCAATGGAAATTTTAAAGGCTGGCGCCCGAAGCGATGTCCGGCTTGTTGCCGATTTCACCATTGTCGGCGACGCCGCCGGCCAGCACGAAGCGGCGATCGCAATAGCCGCAATCGACATAGCCATGCTCGTCGATTTCCAGGAAGACGCGCGGATGGCCAAGGGCGGCGGGAATGTCACCCGAACCGTCGCAGGAGACGCGGGACTTGGTGACTCGGATGATTTCGGGCGGCTGGATCATGGGAGGCGGAATTAGCAGCGGTGACGCGCCGCCGCAATATCTGGCAGTGCGGGATTACATCAGCGGGTAGCGGGGCTGGGTGCAGCCGGGGTCGGTTGCCGGCTTCAGCGCGATCTTCACGCTCGGCGCGGTGGCTTGCCAGTCGGCACAATTGCCGACCGCCATCACCGCGAAGGGCGACAGCATCAGCAGGATCGGCGCGACGGAGCCGCCAAGGAAGAAGCTGATCGGCATGGCAGGCAGGATGCCGGAACCATGCTTGCTGCAGGATGAATGTTACGGGTGCGGAGTGGGGCTGGTTTTGCCGGGGTGGCCAGACCGGCTGTCGCTCGGTAGTTTTGCGGGAAAATGTCCCCCGGACATTTTCTCAAACCGCAAAACTGGTGGGCGATGACGGGCTCGAACCGCCGACATTCTCGGTGTAAACGAGACGCTCTACCAACTGAGCTAATCGCCCCCATGGGGTGCGGGCGCTTCTAGGGGATTTTGGGCAGCGGTCAAGCCGGGTTTGTCGTTTGATCGGCTAATGTCGTTCGGAACCAACCAGCATAGGTTCAGCTTGTAGGAGCCAAAGACCATGCGCGCGCAAGGGTGCCGTGCATTCTGTATTGGAGTATTGGACCCATGGGTTCTCGTCTCGCTTTGCTGATGCTGCCGGCAATGATGATCGCCACGCCGGCCTGGGCCAGAGATGCCGGTGGCAGGACTGACGGCAGCTGTCCGGCGCTGGGCCGCCCGGTCGTCGCGATCCAGGCCACATCCTATTATGAATCGGACGATGCCAGTCGTTCGACGATCAATGCCGGTAAGCAGAAGGAGAATGTAGCGCTGACGCAGCCGGTCAACGACTTCCTGGATGTATTGTCCAATCTGTCCGACCAATATGTGTTGACCGGTTCGCGCGGTGCCAAAGCCTGTGCCGACGATATCTTCTATCGCTGGGCTTCATCGGGCGCGCTGATGGATGTGCAGCAGGGGCCACAATCCCGTTATGTGCAGCAATGGGCGACATCGACCCTGGGACTTGCGCGCATGAAGCTGGGCAAATTGGCATCGCCGGAAAAGGACGCGGTCGTCAGGCGCTGGCTGCAGGCAATGGCAGGCAGCGTGAACGGGTTCCAGCAGGGCGATGGCGGTGGCAAGCGGAACAACCATTATTATTGGGCGATGCTGGGCATTGGCGCGATCGGCCTGTCGACCGGGGATCGCGCTTTGTGGGATCGGTCGGAAAGTATGTATCGTGTCGCGCTGGGCGATATCGGCGCGGACGGGACTTTGCCGGCGGAATTGAAACGTGGCCAACGGGCAGCCCATTATCACGCCTTTGCCGCACAACCGCTGGCGATGCACAGCCTGTTGCGCAGCGAATGCGCACGTGGCCGAAGGGGAGACGATCAGCAGTTGGGTAGGCTGATTGGCGTGGTGCGCGGTGAAGTGGCGGGCAGGGGGATGATTGCCAAGGATACCGGTGTGAAGCAGACGCGGGTCAGCACGCAGCCCTGGCTCAGCCTCTATGATGCCGTCGAGCGTGACAGACCTGCGCAGGCAGGTGCCCGGGCATCGACAAAGCTGGCCGGTCGGATGGATACATTGGCCGCGACCATCGAGGCAGGTTGTCAGGTGCCCAGATAGCGACGGCTGGCGCCGAACCAGCGGGTCAGTTGTTCGGCCGCGTCATCGGCCAGCGCGATGAAGATGCGGCGGCCGTCATGCGGATCGGCGCGGCGTTCGACCAGGGCCTTGTCGGTGAGCGTGCGAATCCAGCGCAGCGCCGTGGTCGGGGGCACGGCCGAGGCAATACACAGGCTGGATACCGAAACATGGGCCTGTTCCAGTCGCGCGGCGAGCAGGTCGAGCATCATGTCCCACGCCGGATCGGCGAACAGGTCACCGGGCAGGAAATCGGCGCGCAGCCGGCGCGCGCGCAGCAGGTCGCGCACCTGGGCGGCTGTAACGGGGGAGGCATCCAGCACGGTGGTTGTCGCGCCGATCGGGGCCATGGCGGGCATGGCGGCATAGCTGCCCTGGCGATCGGCGATGCGGGCCGGCATTTCGAACGAGGGGCGCGCGGGGCGCGGGCGATCGGTCAAGGCCTCGATCGTGCGGGCGAGGCGACTGACCTCCTCGCTCAGCCGTTGTAGCCGGTTGCCGTCGCTTTCGTGGGTGGCATCGTGCAGATTATGGGGCAGGGCATCGCTGTGTGCGGCGGCGATCAGGGCGGCAGCGATGTCGCCAGTGTCGGGGTTGCACAGCAATTGGGTCTGCGGACTGCGCATGCAGGCATAGGCCATGTCGAGCGTATCGATCCCCGCGAGCAGCACGACCGCCATGCGGCTCTGGATCGCGATGGTTTCGACCTGGACGATCAGCCGTTCAAGCAACGGATCGGGCTGGCGGCAGAGCAGCAGGACGACGTCGCACCCGACCTGCATGTCGAGCCGGGCGGCGGCCTGATCGAGCGGCACGGTGCCGAGCAGGCGCAGGCCGGCGGCATTCGCCAAGCTATCGGCATCGTCGATCCATGCCCCGTCCGCCACGATCAGAAGCCCACGCCGATCGTCTGGCGCGGCGAAGGGACTATCATGATCGGTCGAGAAGGGATCGGCCATCACCACGTAATCTCCCGTGCCTGTTATGTTCCAAAGCTTAGTCGCTTGCCCGCCGAGTGCAGCCTGGGCTGACTCCATAATGGCGCAATTGCACGGGTCTGTCGTGATGGCCGTCACGCGGCACGGTTATCGGCCGGAGGGTGGAAGAGAACGGGGCGCCGGCTGGGTGCAGGCGCCCTGTTCGTCCTATTCGATCCGAAATGGAGTCATTTCGCCGCAGGTCACACCGCAGTGCGGCGGGCGAAGTCGATATAGAGTTCGCGCAGCCGGGTCGCGACCGGGCCGGGGGTGCCGTCACCGACCGGCTGGCCGTCGATCCTGACGATCGAAAGACAGAATGTCGAGGCGCTGGTCATGAAGGCTTCCTTGGCCGCGAGCGCCTCGGTGAGGGTGAAGGGGCGGCGGATGACGGCGATGCCGCTTTCTTCCGCAAGGGCCGTCAGCGCCGCGCCGGTACAGCCGGCCAGCACCGACTGGCTGTAAGGGCGGGTGACGATGCCTTCGTCGGTGACGATGAAAGCGGTGGAGGAGGCGCCTTCGGTGATGAAGTCATCCTCGATCATCCAGGCTTCCTGTGCGCCGACGTCCTTGGCCGCCATCTTGGCCATCGCCTGGGCGAGCAGGCCGACGCTCTTGATGTCGCGCCGCGCCCAGCGCAGGTCGGCCATGGTGGCGACCGCGACACCGGTTCTGGCGGCGGGCACGTCGAGGAAGCTCTTGTCCTGGACGAACATGAACAGCGTCGGCTGCAGCCCGGCGGGCGGGATGAAGTCGCGGGTGACATCGGCGCCGCGGGTGATCTGCAGATAGACGAGGCCCTCGCCAAGGCCGTTATGGGCGACGAGTGCCTTTTGTGCCGCCTCGATCTCGTCCAGGGTCAGCGGCAGGGCGATGCCGATTTCGGTGCAGGAGCGTTCCAGCCGGGCGAGATGGCTGGCGCTGTCGACCAGCCGGCCATCGATCACGGCCGCCACTTCATAAATGCCGTCGGCGAACAGGAAGCCGCGATCGAGCGGGGAGATGCGGACGTCTTCGAGCGGCAGATACTGGCCGTTGAGATAGGCGACGGACATGGCGGCGGGCGATCCTTGGTCTGATGATTTACGCCGCCGCTTTTGCCGCCGCGACGGCCGGGGTCAAGGCAGCGGAATAGGATTTGCGCCGCTTAACTTCGCATATTTCCCGCACATCGTGACATTATCTTGCGCTGGCTTGATCCTATCGAAAAGTGAAGCGAAGCCGGTCCCGATGATAGAGGAAAGGGCCGCTGTAGGACAGGCTCAGGCAGCCTTGCCCTTGAGCGCCTTTTGCCGGCGGCGCTGGACCGAGGAGCCGATGCCCATGGATTCGCGATATTTGGCGACGGTGCGGCGGGCGATGTCCATGCCCTTGGCGCGCAGCAGGTCGACCAATGTGTCGTCGGAGAGGATGGCATGGGCCTCCTCCGCGCCGATCAGCGTCTTGATATGGCTCTTCACCGCCTCGGCTGAGACGGCGCCGTCGCCATCCGCCGCCGCGACACCGCTGGTGAAGAAATATTTGAGTTCGTAGAGGCCGCGCGGGCAGGAGAGATATTTGTTCGAGGTGACGCGGCTGACGGTCGATTCATGCATCTCGATCGCGTCGGCGACCGCGCGCAGGGTCAGGGGCTTCAGATAGGCGACGCCGTTGCGGAAGAAATCCTCCTGCTGGCGGACGATCTCGCTCGCGACCTTGATGATCGTCTTCTGTCGCTGGTCGAGCGCCTTCACCAGCCAGTTGGCGCTGGCGAGGCAGTCGGCCAGCCAGGCCTTGCTTGCCTTGTCCTGCGGGCCGCTCGCCAGTTCGACATAATAGGTGCGGTTGACCAGCACGCGCGGCAGGGTGGCACTGTTGACCTCTATGCCCCAGCCCTCGCGAGTGCGGCTGACGAACAGGTCGGGCGTGACCGGCGTCGCGCTGTCGCTGGCGAAGCGCAGGCCGGGCTTGGGATCATAGCCGCGCAGTTCGCGGATCATGTCGGCCAGATCCTCTTCATCGACGCCGCAGATGCGGCGCAACTGGGGCAGGGCGCCCTTGGCCAGAAGGTCGAGATTGGCGAGCAGCCGCTGGATGCAGGGATCGTAGCGGTTCGCCTCCTTCGCCTGAAGGGCGAGGCATTCGGCGAGCGAACGGGCGCCGACGCCGGTGGGGTCGAAGCTGTGGATAACGTCCAGAACGCCCTCTACCGCGAAGAGCGGCACGCCCAGGCCATGGGCGGTCTGGAGCAGATTGGCCTCCAGATAGCCCGCTTCGCTGATCTGGCCGATCAACTGGGTGGCGATCAGCAGGTCCATGCCCGACAGCGTGCTGCGGGCCTGGTCCATCAGATGTTCCTGCAGGCTGGGCGCGGCATTGGCGAAACTGTCGAAATCGACAGCCTCGCCCGAGCCGCTGCCGCCGCCGAGCATGTCGAGCGAGCCAGAGCCGCTGCCCGCGGCCATGCGGTCGGCCGGGCCATCGTCGATGAAGGTTTCCGCGCCATGATCGACGTCGAGCGGACTGTCGGCGCTGCCCAGCCCCTGGGCGATCAGATCGTCGCTGGCGCCGGTTTCGGCGGCCAATGTCGGCGCCTCCACCTCACGGTCGACGCCGCTGCCTTCACGGCCGCCGTCATCGGCGGCGCCCTGTTCAAGCAGCGGGTTTTTTTCCAGTTCACCCGCGACGAAGGATTCGATTTCCAGGTTGGACAGCGCCAGCAGCTTGATCGCCTGCTGGAGCTGCGGCGTCATCACCAGAGACTGGCTCTGGCGGATGTCGAGGCGTGGCCCCAGCGCCATCAGCCGGGCCGTCCTGCATCAGCGAGGGCGTACCGGCTGGCCATGTCAGAGCTGGAAATTCTCGCCCAGATAGAGGCGACGGACATCGGGGTGAGCGACCAGTTCGGTCGGGCTGCCGGCGAACAGCACCTGGCCGCTGTAGATGATGCAGGCGCGGTCGACGATTTCCAGCGTCTCGCGCACATTATGGTCGGTGATGAGAACGCCGATGCCGCGTGTCTTGAGCTGCTTCACCAGGTCGCGAATGTCCGAGATCGACAGCGGATCGATGCCGGCGAACGGCTCGTCGAGCAGCACGATCGAGGGATCGGCGGCAAGCGCACGGGCGATTTCGCAGCGGCGCCGTTCACCGCCCGACAGCGCCATGGCGGCGGAATCGCGCAGGCGGGTGAGGCCGAATTCGTCGAGCAGCTGTTCCAGCTTGGCGGCGCGGGCGGCCTTGTCCGGCTCGGCCATTTCCAGCACGGCGCCGATATTCTGGGCGACGGTCAGGCCCCGGAAGATCGAGGTTTCCTGCGGCAGATAGCCCAGGCCCAGGATCGCGCGGCGATACATGGGCAGGCCGGTAATATCCTGGCCGTCGAGGATGATGCGGCCCTGGTCGGGACGGACGAGGCCCATGACCGAATAGAAGCAGGTCGTCTTGCCCGCGCCATTGGGGCCGAGCAGGCCGACGACCTCGCCCTTGCCCACGGTCAGCGACACGTCGGACAGGACGACGCGCTTGTCATAGCTTTTCGCGATCGAGATGACGGACAGGCCCTCGCCCACTTCCTGCGGGGCGAGCGGTCGCGCGGAGGCGGCCCTTTCCTGGGCGGCCCTGTCCTGGATCGTCACATCGTCCATCACTTCAATCCTTGCGCCGCCAGATCGGGGTGCGGCGGACATGGGTCCGCCCGCGGCAATTGGCAAGCTTTGTGCATGGGATCGCCGCCGGGGCAAGGGGAAAATGCGATGGAGAAGAGGGGGATGGGCGTGCCATCCCCCTCATGCGCGGGTCATTCCACCATGATGCGCGGGTTGGGCAGGACGACGCCGACATCGCTGGCATAGGCGTCCCACGCCTTTTCCAGCGCCGCGCGGCGCGCCGGTTCGCGGGTGGACAGGTCCGTGGTTTCGCCCGGATCGGCGGCGATGTTGAACAGATGCCATTGGCCATCGCCGGCATCCGTGATCTTCCAGTCGCCCTGACGCAATGCGCGCGAGCCGAACAATTCGGTGCCGATCGCCTCGCTGGCGGGATGGACCGTCGGCGCCGTGCCGGCAAGCCAGGGCGCCCAACTGGTGCCCCGGATCGGCTGGACGGTGCGGCCCTGGAACGTCCCCTTGGGCGGGGCGATGCCGGCAAGGTCGATCAGGGTGGGGGCGACGTCCATGACATTGAGATAGTCATGGGCGATGCTGCCGGGCTTCTTGACGGCCGGGCCGGAGAGGAAGGCGGTAGTGCGTGTGCCGCCCTCGGTCGCGAACGCCTTGTAGAGCCAGGAGGGGGTGGTCGCCGCCTGCGCCCAGCCCGGACCATAGCTGATATAGCTGCTGTCCTTGCCGAGATTGTCATAGCTGTTGTCGGCGGCTTCGGCGCGGGCGCGGAAGCGGGGATTGCGGGCATGGACCAGATCCATCCCCTCGGCGCCATTGTCGGCGAGGAAGAGGATGACGGTATTGTCATACTCGCCGCTGGCCTTGAGCGCATCGATCACCCGGCCGACATTCTGGTCGAGCCGGTCGACCATCGCGGCATAGATTTCCATCGTCCGCGACGCGGTCTTCTTCTCGTCCGGGGTCAGCTGCGCCCAGGGCTTGCTGTTTTCAAGGGGGTGCTGGGCGGCACTGGCCGGGACCAGGCCGAGCGCGACCTGCTTCTTGAGCCGCTCGGCGCGCAGCGCTTCATAGCCCGCCTCATAGCGGCCCTGATATTTGGCGATGGTTTCGGCCGGAGCCTGCAGCGGCCAGTGCGGCGCGGTGAAGGCGAGATAGGCGAAGAAGGGCTTGTCGTCCTTCGTCGCCTTGATCTGGTCGATCAGCTTGGTGGCGAAGGCGTCGGAGGAATAATAATCCTTGGGCAGGCTTTCGAGCGTGCGGCCATCCTCGCGATAGGTGGTGAAGCCGGGCTTGGGCGTGGCCGAAATGTCGGTGCCATAATGATTGCCCGCCCCCTGCAGCAGCGCGAAGCTGTGCTGGAAACCGCGCGCATGGGGATCCTGCTCGGGCGTGAGGCCGAGATGCCATTTGCCCGAGAAGAGGGTGCGGTAGCCGCCGGCGGTCAGGACTTCGGGCAGGGCGGCGATGTCGGTGCGCAGATAGCCTTCATGGCCGGGCTTGCCGACCTGATTGGGAGCCTGCATTTCCGCCATGGTGCCAAGGCCGGCGCGATGATTGTCGGTGCCCGACAACAGCATAGAGCGGGTCGGCGAGCAGGTCGGCGCGGTGTGGAAGCCGGTCAGGCGCACGCCCGACAAAGCGAGCCGGTCGAGATTGGGGGTGGATATCTCGCTGCCGAAGGCGCCGAGATCGGAATAGCCCAGGTCGTCGGCGACGATCACCAGGAAATTGGGACGCTTTTCCTGCGCCGCCGCGGGCGTGGTGAGGGCGGTGGCCAGCGCCAGGCTGGCAAGGACAGTGCGGAGCTTCATGGGGTCTTCCGTGAAAAGGGGCCGCGTCCGAATGGAACGCGGCCCAGTGTGCCGAAGGTCAGGGTCAGGGTAAGGGGGTGAGCAAGCCCTGCTCAGGCGGCTTCGGCAATCTTGCCATCTTCCTTCTTGATGATGCGGCTGTTGCGGCCGTCGATCGAGACCGGGACGGTGCCGGCGATGGTGGCGCGGCGGAGCTGGCGATGCTGGGTGCCGAAATCGGCGATGGCGCGATGCTGGGTGGCGCGATTGTCCCAGATGGCGACGTCGCCCGGCTGCCAGCGCCAGCGCACGGTGTTTTCCGGCCGGGTCACCGCATCCTGGAAGGTGGCGAACAGGCGCTGGCTGTCGGCTTGGCTGAGGCCGACGAACTGCTTGAAGAAATGGCCCAGGATCAGCGAGCGCTCGCCGCTTTCGGGATGGACATGAACCAGCGGATGTTCGGTTTCATAGACGGTCGAGGCGAAGACTTCGCGATAGCGCTTCACCGCTTCCTCGTTCGCATTGGTGACGACCGAGGCATAGTCATAAAGGTTGGAATGGACCGCCCACAGGCTGTTGGCGAGTTGACGCAGCGGTTCGGGCAGTTCCTCATAGGCGGCCGCCGTATTGGCCCAAAGCGTGTCGCCGCCGGCCTGCGGAATGACGATGGCGCGCAGGATCGAGGATTCGGGATAGGCGGGGACGAAGGTGACGTCGGTGTGCCAGCTCGACGCGGCCCGGCCTTCCTTCGAATCCAGCTCCAGCAGATATTTGGAGCCGGGCACGACCGGGACGGTCGGGTGGGCGACGGGCTTGCCGAAGCGTTCGGCAAAGGCTTCCTGGCCGGCATCGTCGAGATGCTGCTGCTGCCGGAAGAAGATCACCTTGTGGCGGACAAGCGCGGCGCGGATCGCGGCGATGGTGGCATCGTCGAGGTCGCCGCCCAGCGCAACGCCGCGAATCTCCGCGCCGATGCGGCCGGCGACGGGAACGACATCGAGCGGACCGTCCGCATCGGCGGCGTTGAGGAAGCTCTGGGTCAATATGGTCATGGCAGGTCTCCTTGAATTTATGCGTGGACGGTCAGGCAGGGATCGCGTCGCGCTGGTCGAGGGCGCGGCGGATTTCGGCATGGGCGGCTTCGTCGAGCGGGAAGCGCCAGATGATGAGGGTGGCGATGATGTGGGCCAGGGCCGGACCGAGGGCGAAGACGGTCTTCAATCCTTCGAGCGCGGTGGGATCATTGTGCGGGCCGGCGGCAAAGCCGAGCCAGGCGATGAGCGGCAAAGCGATGCCGATGCCGATCGCCGGGCCGAGCTTGGCCGACAGGGCGAAGACCGAGAAGAAGAGGCCGGTGCGGTCATGGCCGGTGCGCAGCCGATGGGCGTCCGACACGTCGGCAACCATGGCGCGCAGCATGAGGTTGCCCGACCCCTGGGTCAGCCCCTGGGCGATGGTGAGGGCGAGCAGCAGCGGCAGGCCGCCGGGGAAGACGAAGAGCAGGCCGATATTGATTGCTGCCTGGGCGATTTCGCCGCTGATCGCCGCCTGGCGCTTGCCGATGCGGGTGCCGATGCGCAGCCAGATCGGCGCGGCGGCGACGCCGAAGACGAACTGGAGCAGATAGAGGCCGCTCGCCCAGGCGGGCAGGCCCATATACCAGACCGCGAAGAAGACGATCAGGCTGGCGCGGATCGACTGGCCGGCGGTGACCACCGCGTCGGAGGCGAGGACGCGCAGCAGCAGCCGATCGGAGAAGATGACGCTGGTGGCGCGCCAGAAGCTCTGGCGGACCGGCGGGGTGGCGGGCACCGGCGGTTCGGGCACGGAAAAGAGGGTGAGGGCGAGGCTGGGGATGAGCGTGGCGATGATGAAGCCGCCGACCAGCTGGAGCTTCAGCGTACCATTGCCCGGTTCGACCTGGTCGAGGATGGTCGGCAGCACCAGCACGGCGAGCAGGCCGATGGCGCGCAGCAGCGCCTGATAGCTGACGACGCGGGTGCGGCCATGATAATGGCGCGACAGCTCGCCGGCCCAGGCGGAGGCCGGTATCTCGATCATCGACCAGCCGAGATAGAAGAAGAAGAGGGCAGCGCCGAGATAGGCGGGCGTCACCAGCGCGGCGGGCGGGAAGAAGAGCAGGGCCGAGGACAGGCCGAACAACAGCCCGCCGGCGGCGATCCACGGGCGGCGCCGGCCGAAGCGGCTGCGGGTGCGGTCGCTGAGCGCGCCGACCAGCGGATCGGCGCTGACATCCCAGATGCGGCCCAGCAGGAAGATGAAGCCGATGGTCGCCAGCGAGAGGCCGAACTGGGTGGCGTAAAGCTGGGGCACGAACAAGGCGAGCGGCAGGCCGGCGCCGGCGATCGGCACCGCGATCGAGGCGAAGCCGGTGAGGCGCAGGCGCGAGGGTTCCCCCTCCCCGACGCGGGCGGGTTCTTCCGGCCGGACCCGTTGCTGGGTCCGGTCATCCAGATAGTCTGCGTAGGGAAGGGTAGCCATGATCTTGCCTCCGTATTGGGGGTCAGAATTTGCTGCGCAGGGTGACGCCGATGGTGCGGGGATCGCCAACGGTGGCGGTGACGAGGCCGGTGTTCGCGACCGAGAGCGTGTCGACATAATCCTTGTCGAACAGGTTCTTGGCCCAGAGCGACAGGTCGATCAGCCCATCGTCCAGCCGCACGCCGATGCGCGCATTGGCGACGCCGTAGCTGGGCACCAGCGAGTAGCGGCTGTCCGACACGGCGGTGTAGTAGGAGGAGCGCCAGCTATAGTCGGCGCGGCCATAGAATTGCGCGTCGCCCCATTTGGTGGTGCCGAGCGGAATGGCGAAGTCGCCGCCCGCGCTCCACGACCATTCGGGCACGCCCGACAGGGGCTTGCCGCTGAGGTCGGTTACCGCCGAGCCGCCGGTGGTCGGGTTCAGCGCCTCGACCGGGGTCGGGCCGTTCTTGAAGTCGACATAATAGGCGTCGGTGTAGGCAAGCGAGGCGTTCAGGTTGACATAGCGGCTGAGCGCCAGCGCACCGTCCAGCTCGAAGCCGCGCGCGCGGGCCTCGGGAATGTTGGTGATATAGTTGCGGGTGCTGTTGGTGCCGACAATCTGTTCGGTGATCGCGGTCTGATAGTCGAAGATGTTGGTCCAGAAGGCGGCGGCGTTGAGCGTCGCCTTGCCGCCCCAGAACTGGCTCTTCACGCCCGCTTCGTAATTGTCGACCTTCTCGCCGCCGACATCGGGGCTGACCCCGGCCGGGATGTTGGTGAGGTTGAGGCCGCCCGACTTGTTGCCGCGCGAATAGGTGGCATAGACCAGCACGTCGGGCGTCACCTTGTAGGACAAGGTGGCAAGGCCCGAGAGGCTGTTGTCGGTGAAGCCGGTCGAGTAACTGGTGACGGGGTTGAGGCTGTTGCGCAGCGCGATCGCGGCGGTGCGCTGGGCGGCGGTCAGGCTGGAAAGATCATTCCCTTCCGCCCACCACTGGCTGTAGCTGCCCTGCTTCTTCTCATGGGTGTAGCGCAGGCCGAGCGTCAGCGAGAGGCTGTCGGGGATGATGGCATAGCTGGCCTGGCCGAACAGCGCGGCGCTCTTCGTCTCGGGGTTGGAGCTGGAGCGGGCGACGAAGCCATTGAGGGCGGCGTTGCTGACCACCGGATCGGCATTGGGGAAGAGCCAGCGCGGCGCGTCCGGGCCATAGCCGGCGGCGCCCGACCCGTTGATGATCTGCCAGAAATAATAGGCGCCCAGCACATAGGAGAGGCGGGTGTCGCCATTGGAGGCGACGCGAAATTCCTGGCTGAACTGGCGCTGGTTATTTTCCTGATGATTGAGTGTGTTGACCGAGAGCGAGGTCGCGTCGCTGTCGTTGCGCGGATACCAGTTCCAGGCGCGATAGGCGGTGATGGAGCTGAGCGTGACCGGGCCGACATCCCAGTCGGCCTTGCCCGAGACGCCCCACTGATTCATGTTCGCCTGGAACTGGCCGTCGACATCGACCTTGCGAGCGAAGGGATCGGTCGGCAGCGGCGTGTAGCCGGCACGGGCGGCGCGGATGTTGAAATTGTTCGCGATGGTGTTGCCGTCATCATAGGTGGTGAAGACGGTGCTGGGCAGGCGGACGCAGCAATTGAGCGTCTGTTTCGAATAGTCGCCGATCAGGCGCAGGCTGAAGCCTTCACCCTGGGTCAGCAGCAACTGGCCGCGCGCGGTGAAATTATCGTAATCATGGACTTTCTTGCCGTTATAGACATTGGTCAGGAAGCCATCGCGATGGGTGTCGGCGATACTGACGCGCACCGCCGCCCAGTCGGTGAGGCCACCGGTGACCGTGCCGCGCAGCTGGCGGAAGCCATAATCGCCCAGCGTCGCTTCCACCTGGCCGCCGAAATCGAAGCTCGGCTGGCGGGTGGTGATGTTGATCGCGCCGGCGGTGGTGTTCTTGCCGAACAGCGTGCCCTGCGGCCCGCGCAGCACCTCGATCCGTTCAAGGTCGACCAGGTCGAACTGGCTGGCGCCGACGCGGCCATAATAGACATCGTCAATATAGACGCCGACGCCATTTTCGAGGCCGTCATTGGTCAGTGCGACGTTGGAGCCGAGGCCGCGAATGTTGATGTTGGTGTTGCGGGGGTTGAAGCTGAACAGCTGGAGGCTGGGCGCGACCTGCTGCACGGCGGCGAGGGTATAGTCGCCGCGCTGTTCGAACAGGTCGCCACCGACGACGGAGAGGGCGACCGGCACGTCCTGCGCCTTTTCGGCGCGGCGGCGGGCGGTGACGAGGATGGGGGCGCCATAATCGCCTTCATCCAGGGCCGCTTCGGGCGCAGGAGCGGCGGCAGCGGCAGCGGGTTCGTCGGCAGCGTGGGCGGTGGTCGGCAGCAGGCCGGCAGCAACGCCGGTGAGCAGCAGACGACGCAAGAGAAGGCCGTGCCGGGGTCGGCTGGGCGCGAGAATATCGGACATGAAGAGGCTTACTCCCTGAATTTTTTGTCTGGTTTTCGCGTGGCGCAGGGCTGTGGGCGCAATGCATCGTCGCGCACGGCGCTGAGGCCGTAGAGCGCGGCGGCCGCCTGCAGCAGCGACACGGAATAGGCTGGGCGCGGTGACGGGCGCCGGCCGTGATGGTCCACGGGCATGCAATCCCCCTTTCCCGCGCGCATGATCGGCGGTTGACGGGCGGATGGAGGCACGCTGACAGGCAGCGTGCAGCGTGGCGGGCGTCAGCCCCTAATGTCTATGTGGATGGCACATCGTTTCATTCCCCGTTCCAGTTGGGGGGAACACGAAGCTGGCGTCGTCGCCCGAGCATCGTGCGCTTTAGCTGTTGGTGACGCGGAGCAAGCTGCATCCCGATCAAAAGCCGCGGGTCCGGTGCCGATGTCGTCATCCGGGCGGGGACCAGTCCGCTCCGTTTCAGGCAATCTCTACTTATAAGATAGAGTGCGATGCTCAACCAAGTTTTGCTTGGCCGTGCCCAAATTGCGCTGCGTGGCGTGTTTGCCCGGATACAGGGCGACCGGTGCCAGCATGGGTCGACCCCTATGGGCTATGGTATCAGTCGGCGAGTGCCAGCATAGCGTCGCGCCGGGCGAGGGTGACCAGGCGCAGGCCGGCATCGCCGGCGCGATCGAGGGCGAGGCTGGTGGGGGCGGAGACGGTGACCAGCAGCGGGCAGTCGGCAAGGACCGCCTTTTCCACCAACTCATAGGAGCAGCGCGAGGAGAGGAGGGCGAAGCCGCCGTCCCAGCCGAGACCGGCGCGGGCCATGGCGCCGATCAGCTTGTCGAACGCGTTGTGGCGCCCGACATCCTCGCGCACGAGGCGGAGCATGCCGTCTGGCGCGGCGAGGGCGGCGGCATGCAGCGCGCCGGTACGCTGGTTGACCGGCTGGCGGGCGTCGAGCGCGTCGAGCGCACGAAACAGCGCGCCGTCATTCGCCTGGCTGGTTGTGGTGATGCGCGGCAGCGGGCGAAGCGCCTGCTCCAGATTCTCTATGCCGCACAGGCCACAGGAGGATTCTGCGACGCGGTGACGGACGCGGGCGAGGATGCGGTCATGGCGCCCGGCGAGCAGCCGAATGCGCAGCAACAGGCCCTGGGGCGCTTCATGGATGTCGATGTCGATGATGTCGGCGGCGCGATCGATCAGCCGTTCGGACAAAGCGAAGCCGGTCGCGAGATCGTCGAGATCGGCCGGGGTCGCCATCAGCACGGCATAGCCGATGCCATTATATTCGAGCGCCACCGGGCATTCGACCGCGACGGCGCGGGTCAGGTCTTCGCGCTCGCCGTCCGGCGAGATGCGGGTGAAGCGGACGGGCCGGTCAGCCGTCATCGGGCAGCGCACACCGTCACGGGAATCGATTTATAGGCGGGCGTGCCGCTGGCGGGATCAAAATCGTCGAGCGGGACGAGGTTGTTCGCCTCGGGATAATAGGCGGCGAGCGATCCGCGCGCGATGGCGTGCATGACGATGGTGAAGCCGCGCAATTCACGCCCGGCCGGCGTCGTCAGGTCCACCTTGTCGCCATGGGCAAGGCCCATCTCGGCCAGGTCGACCTCGTTGGCGAAGATGATGTCGCGCCGGCCATGGATGCCGCGATAGCGATCATCATAGCTGTAGATGGTTGTATTATACTGGTCATGGCTGCGGATGGTGGTGAGCAGCAGCGGCAGCGCGCCCTCGTCCGGCGCGGCCGGATGGGTGATGAACTGCGCCTTGCCGCTGGGCGTGGTCCAGATCCGCTCGCTGGGGCCGACGGTCAGGCGGAAACCGCCGGGTTCGCGCACCCGGACGTTGAAATCGTGGAAATCGGGATAGACCGCCTCGATCCCGTCGCGGATCCGGTCATAATCGGCGACCAGCCCGTCCCAGTCGGTGCGGCTGGCGGGCATGGCGGCCTTGGCGAGGCCGGCGACGATCGCCGGTTCGGACCGGACATGGGGCGAGGGGGGCTTCAGCTTGCCGCGCGAGGCATGGACCATCGACATGCTGTCCTCCACCGTCACCCATTGCGGACCGGCGGCCTGCAGATCCAGTTCGGTGCGGCCAAGGCAGGGCAGGACCAGGGTCTCGCGCGCGGTCAGCAGGCAGGTACGGTTGAATTTGGTGAGGATGTTGACCGACAGGTCGAGGTGGCGCACGGCAGCGAAACAGGCGTCAGGATCGGGCATGGCAACGGCGAGATTGCCGCCAAGCGCAATCAGCGCCTTGGATTCGCCGGCATGCATGGCGGCCAGCGCCTCGACCGCATTATGGCCATGCTTGCGCGGCGACTGGATGGAAAAGGCGGTGTCGAGCCGTTGCAGCATCGCTTCGGTCGGCAGTTCGGTGATGCCGACGGTGCGGTCGCCCTGCACATTGCTATGGCCGCGCAGCGGGCAGATGCCGGCGCCGGGCTTGCCGAAATTGCCGCGCAGCAGCAGCAGGTTCGCGAGCGCCTGCACATTCTGCGTGCCGTGGCGATGCTGGGTGATGCCCATGCCATAGCAGATGATGACCCGATCGGCCTTGGCATAGACATGGGTCATGCTCTCGATCGCCTCGCGGGTGAGGCCGGACAGGCGCTCGATCCAGGGCCAGTCGGTGGCTTCGATATCGGCGCGCAGGGCGTCGAAGCCCTCGCTATGCTGGGCGATGAAGCCGTGATCGAGCGTGCCGGGCTGCTGTGCCTCGATCGCCAGCAGTGCCTTAATCATCCCCTTGAGCATCGCCATGTCGCCGCCGATCCGCACCTGATGATAGGCCGAGGCGAGCGGGGTGGCGCCGGGCGAGAGCATTTCGGTGGGATGCTGGGGCGATTTGAAGCGTTCCAGCCCGCGCTCGCGCATCGGATTGGCGACGATGATCGGCACGCCGCGCTTGGACGCGGCGGCGAGCGTGCTCAGCATGCGGGGATGGTTGGTGCCCGGATTATGGCCGATGCAGAAGATCGCATCGGCATGGTCGAAATCCTCCAGCGTCACGGTGCCCTTGCCGATGCCGATCGACTTGGGGAGGCCGGTACTGGTCGCTTCATGGCACATGTTCGAACAGTCGGGGAAATTGTTGGTGCCGAATTCGCGCGCGAAGAGCTGGTAGAGGAAGGCGGCTTCGTTCGACGCGCGGCCCGAGCAGTAGAATTCCGCCTGATCGGCATGGTCGAGCGCCTGCAAGGCAGCGCCGGCGCGGGCAAAGGCCTCGTCCCAGCTGATCGGCACGAAATGGTCGGTCGCCGCGTCATAGCGCAGCGGCTCGGTCAGGCGGCCGGCATCTTCGAGTTTGTGGTCGGTCCAGTTCCACAATTCGCTGACGCTGTGGCGGGCGAAGAAATCGGGATCGACGCGCTTGACCGTCGCTTCCCAGGTGACGGCCTTGGCGCCATTCTCGCAGAACTCGAACGAAGAGGTGTGCTTGGGGTCGGGCCAGGCGCAGCCGGGACAGTCGAACCCGTCGGGCTGGTTCATCTGGAGCAGGGCGCGGGTGTCGGGGCTGGCGCGCATCTGTTCGGCAACGGTCCTGGCGACGGCGCGCAGCGCGCCCCAGCCGCCGGCCGGGCCGTCATAGCTGGATACGCCTTCTACCGTGTCGGGGATCAGGTCTTCGGTGGATTTGTCCATGGTCGTCTGTCCCACATCATCGCGGTGCCCCGCCACGGATATAGGAAAATTCGGCTGGATAACCAAGGCCAAGCCGGCATGACGAGAGGCGCCCGGTGGGGCATGATATCGTCATCTGCTACTGTCAGGAGAATGATGGTGCGGTCGAGAAGACTCGAACTTCCACGGCCTTTCGGCCACAACGACCTCAACGTTGCGCGTCTACCAATTCCGCCACGACCGCACATCAACAGGGAAACCGGCGGGGCCGGTGTCTTGGTAGGAGGCGGCCCTTAGCAAAGGCTTTTGGGTCATGCAACCAGTGATCGGCATCAACGTTATCTTTGTTTGGCAGAAAGTCGGTTGCGAAAGGGGGCTGGCCCCATGTCGTTGCATTTCTGGGTGGGATCGGGCGGCGCGCTGGTGGTCGCCGCAGTCATGGGTCTGGGCCTGGGCGCCTATGTCACAAGTCCGCAAAAGCCGGGGCAGCCGGCGCTGGAGGCGGAATTTGATAGCGGCGCCATGGCGATGGCGCAGGATCTGCCCGAGGCCGAATGGGGGCCAGCGATCGTGACCTGTACCGGATGCGGGCCGACGCTGGAGCAACGTCGGATGGCGGCCGACATGGCAGGGCTCGATGCCGATGGCATGATCGGCGAATCACAGGATCCGGCGGTGCGTGATTATCTGGCGCAGGAGGATATGTCGGTCGAATCGGCAGCACTGGGCGATCCGCCGCTGCCGCAGCCAAGCGTTCGGGTCGATCGCCTGCCGCCGCGGATCAAGCGATTCGCGGCGGGCGAGGCGGAACCGGGACCAGCGTTGATGCCGGTCGCGGCGACGACGGCGCTGCCTCCGCCGGTTCCCGCAGAACCGACAGAAGCAAGAGTGCCGCAGTAATTATTCGGCGGCGACCGAGGTCGATACGTCGCTCAGTGGCTGGGCCAGGCGATTGACCATTTCCTTCGGGCAGACCTGCCAGATGTACCGGCGCCAGCGATCCCAGTCCTCCAGAATGGTGTTCGACCATTTGCTGTCGGTCGCGACCGCATGTTCGGCGATCAATGCCTTGAGTTCGCCTTCCCAATGGGCGCTGTCCAGCCGCTGCCAGACGATGCTTTCGGGGTTGGCGCGGGTCGGGAAGCTGCCATCCTCGTCGAGGATGAAGGCCATGCCGCCGGTCATGCCCGCGCCGAAATTGGCGCCGGTCTTGCCCAGGATCACGGCGGTGCCGCCGGTCATATATTCGCAGCCATTGGCGCCGCATCCTTCGACCACCACCTTCGCGCCCGAATTGCGGACCGCGAAGCGCTCGCCGGCCTGGCCCGCCGCGAACAGCTTGCCGCTGGTCGCGCCGTAGAGGACGGTGTTGCCGATGATCGTGTTGTCCTTCGACGAGAGCGGCGAGGAGACGGTGGTGCGCACCTTGATGATGCCGCCCGAAAGCCCCTTGCCGACATAGTCGTTGGCGTCGCCGAACACTTCGAGCGTGATGCCCTTGCAGAGGAAGGCGCCGAGCGACTGGCCGGCCGAACCGCGCAGGCGGACGGTCAGATGGCCGTCGGCCAGGGTCGACATGCCGAACTTGTCGGTCACGGCCGAGGAGAGGCGGGTGCCGACGGCGCGGTGCGTGTTGCGCACCGTGTAGGTCAGCTGCATCTTCTCGCCGCGCTCGAACACGGCGCGGGCGTCCTTCATCATCTGCGCGTCGAGGCTGTCGGGCACTTCGTTGCGCCATTGGGGCAGGCTGAAGCGGCGATGCTCGTCGGGGGCGTCGACCTTGGCCAGGATCGGGTTGAGATCGAGATCGTCGAGATGTTCGGCACCGCGATTGACCTGCTTCAACAGTTCGGTGCGGCCGATCACTTCGTCCAGGCTGCGGAAGCCCAGACGCGCCAGGATTTCGCGCACTTCCTCGGCGATGAAGGTCATCAGGTTGATGACCTTTTCGGGGGTGCCGGTGAACTTCTGGCGCAGCTTCTCATCCTGCACGCAGACGCCCACGGGGCAGGTGTTGCTGTGGCACTGGCGCACCATGATGCAGCCCATGGCGACCAGCGACAGCGTGCCGATGCCGAACTCCTCGGCGCCCAGGATCGCGGCGATGACGATGTCGCGCCCGGTCTTGAGGCCGCCATCGGTGCGCAGCTTCACGCGGTGGCGCAGACCGTTGAGGGTCAGCACCTGATTGGCTTCCGACAGGCCCATTTCCCAGGGCGTGCCAGCATATTTGATCGAGGTTTGCGGGCTGGCGCCGGTGCCGCCGACATGGCCGGCGACCAGGATGACGTCGGCATGCGCCTTGGCAACGCCCGCCGCGACCGTGCCGATGCCGGCCTGGCTGACCAGCTTGACGCAGACGCGGGCGCGCGGGTTGATCATCTTGCAGTCGTAGATGAGCTGCGCGAGATCCTCGATCGAGTAGATGTCATGGTGCGGCGGCGGCGAGATCAGCGTCACGCCGGGCGTCGAGTGACGCAGGCGGGCGATGAATTCGGTCACCTTGAAGCCGGGCAACTGGCCGCCCTCGCCCGGCTTGGCGCCCTGTGCGACCTTGATCTCGATTTCCTCGGCGCTGGCCAGATATTCGGCATGGACGCCGAAACGGCCCGACGCGATCTGCTTGATCACCGAATTGGCGTTGTCGCCATTCTCATAGGGCTTGAAGCGCGCGGCATCCTCGCCACCCTCGCCCGACACCGCCTTGGCGCCGATGCGGTTCATGGCGATCGCCAGCGTCTCATGCGCCTCCGGGCTGAGCGCGCCGAGCGACATGCCCGGCGTCACGAAGCGCTTGCGGATTTCGGTGGTGGCTTCGACCTCGTCGATCGGCACCGCCTCGCGAGCGAAGTTGAACTCCATCAGGTCGCGCAGATAGACCGGCGGCAGGTCGCGCACGCCGCGCGAGAATTGCAGATAGGTCGAATAGCTATCGGTGCCGACGGCGGTCTGCAGCAGGTGCATCAACTGGGCGGAATAGGCATGGGCCTCGCCACCGTTGCGCTGGCGATAGAAGCCGCCGATCGGCAGGCGGACGACCGCGCTGTCATAGGCCTTGTCGTGGCGCAGCATCGCCGAATAGTGGAGCGAGGCATAGCCTTCGCCCGAAATCTTCGCCGGCATGCCGGGGAAGAGATCGTTGACCAGGGCGCGCGACAGGCCGACCGCTTCGAAATTATAGCCGCCGCGATAGGAGCTGACGACCGCGATGCCCATCTTGGACATGATCTTGAGCAGGCCCTCGTTGATCGCGGTGCGCTGACGCTCGAAACACTGGTCGAGGGTCAGGTCGCCGAACAGGCCGCGGGCGTGGCGATCGGCGATGCTGGCTTCGGCCAGATAGGCGTTCACCGTGGTCGCGCCGACGCCGATCAGCACCGCGAAATAATGGGTGTCGAGCGCTTCGGCCGAGCGCACGTTGATCGACGCGTAGCTGCGCAACCCCTTGCGGACGAGATGGGTGTGGACGGCCGCGGCCGCCAGCACGCCCTGGATCGCGACCCGGTCCTGCCCGGCGCGTTCGTCGGTCAGGAACAGTTCGCTGCGCCCTTCGCGCACCGCCTGCTCGGCTTCCTCACGGATGCGGGCGATCGCCGCGCGCAGCTGTTCCTGGCCGCCGGTCGAGGGGAAGGTGCAGTCGATTTCCGCCACGGCCGGACCGAAATAGGCCTTGAGCCGCGCCCATTCGGCGCTGTTGAGCACCGGCGATTCCAGCACCAGCACATGGCTGTTCTGGGCGCCTTCCTCCAGGATGTTGTGGAGGTTGGAGAAGCGCGTCTTGAGGCTCATCACATGCCGTTCGCGCAACGGGTCGATCGGCGGGTTGGTGACCTGGCTGAAATTCTGGCGGAAGAAATGGCTGATGGTGCGCGGCTTGTCGGAGATGACCGCCAGCGGCGTGTCGTCGCCCATCGAGCCGATCGCTTCCTTGGCATCCTCGACCATCGGCGCGAGGATCAGTTCCATATCCTCCAGCGTCATGTTGGCCGCGACCTGGCGACGGGTCAGTTCCGCCTTGTCCCATGCCGGCAGCGCGCTGGGGACGTCGGGCAGGTCGCCGATGTCGAGGAAGTCCTTGATCAGGTCGCCATAGGGACGCTCGCCCGCGATCCGATCCTTGATCGCGCGGTCGTCATAGACTTCGCCTTCCTGCAGATCGATCGCGATCATCTGGCCCGGACCCATGCGGCCCTTCTGGACGATGGTGGTTTCGGGCACGACGACCATGCCGGTTTCCGAACCCACGATCAGCAGATTGTCGCCGGTCAGCGTGTAGCGCAGCGGGCGCAGCGCGTTGCGGTCGACGCCGGCCACGACCCAGCGGCCGTCGGTCATGGCGAGCGCGGCCGGGCCGTCCCACGGCTCCATCACGGAGGCGAGATATTCATACATGTCGGCATGCGCCTTGGGCAGCTCGGCACTGTCGTCCTGCCATGCCTCGGGCACCAGCATCAGCTTGGCCGTGGGCGCATCGCGGCCCGAGCGGCAGATCGCCTCGAACACGGCGTCCAGTGCGGCGGTATCCGACGCGCCGGCCGGGATCACCGGCTTGATGTCCTCCGACTGCTCGCCGAAGGCCAGAGAGGCCATCTTGATCTCGTGGCTCTTCATCCAGTTCTTGTTGCCGCGGATCGTGTTGATCTCGCCATTATGGGCGAGGGTGCGGAACGGCTGGGCCAGCCACCATTGCGGGAAGGTGTTGGTCGAATAGCGCTGGTGGAAGATGGCGACGCGGCTCTCGAACCGTTCATCCTGCAGGTCCGGATAGAAGACCGAGAGCGATTCGGCGAGGAACAGGCCCTTGTAGATGATCGAGCGGCACGACAGCGAGCAGACGTAGAAGTCGCTGATCTGCGCTTCGATCACCTTCTTCTCGATGCGGCGGCGGATCAGGTAGAGATCCTTCTCGAACTCGCCGACGTCGCGTTCCTCCGGCATCGGGCCGGCGATCATGATCTGCTCGATCTCGGGACGGGTGCGCTGGGCCTTCTCGCCGATGACGGAGACGTCGACCGGCACCTGGCGCCAGCCATAGATGGTGTAGCCCGCGTCGATGATTTCCGATTCGACGATGGTGCGGCAGGTTTCCTGCGCGCTGAGGTCGGTGCGCGGCAGGAAGATCATGCCGACGGCGAGGCGGTTGGGCAGCGGCTTGTGGCCCGAATCGGCGATCGCATCGTCGAAGAAGCGGACCGGCAGGTCGACATGGATGCCCGCGCCGTCGCCCGTCTTGCCATCGGCGTCGACCGCGCCGCGGTGCCACACCGCCTTGAGCGCATCGATTGCGGAGGAGACGACGCGGCGGCTGGGCCGGCCGTCGGTCGCGGCGACCAGGCCGACGCCACAGGCATCGCCCTCCATCTCGGGATGATACATGCCCTCGGCAGCGATGCGTGCCCGTTCCTCGGGGCTGGCCATATAGGGGGTGTCGGTCATGTCGCTATCCAATCCTGTCGTTCGGTTCGAGCCTGTCGAAATCTGGCGCCGCGTTCTGGACAAGCTCGAACCGAACGGACGGAAGGGGGATCTCAGGCGGCGACGCGCTCGCTGGCGGCGGCGACGGCCTTGGCCTTGAGATATTTGTGGATATGGTCGGTCACGTCGCGGCCGTCGCGAATGGCCCAGACCACCAGCGATGCGCCGCGCACGATGTCGCCGGCGGCGAAAACGCCGTCCATGCTGGTCATCATCGTCTTGTGATCGACGCGCAGCGTGCCCCAGCGGGTTACCGAGAGGTCGTCGGCGCCGAACAGGCGGGGCAGGTCTTCGGGATCATAGCCCAGCGCCTTGATGACCAGATCGGCTTCCAGCGTATGTTCGCTGCCCGGATCGGGCTCGGGCGCGCGGCGGCCCGATGCGTCGGGCGAACCCAGGCGCATCTTCGTCACCTTGACGCCGGTGACATGTTCTGTGCCCTCGAAGGCGATCGGCGCGGTCAGCCAGACGAACTCGACGCCTTCCTCCTCGGCATTGGCGACTTCGCGCTGCGAGCCGGGCATATTGTCGCGGTCGCGGCGATAGAGGCACTTCACCGACTTGGCGCCCTGGCGGATGGCGGTGCGGACGCAGTCCATCGCGGTATCGCCGCCGCCGATCACGACGACATTCTTGCCGGTGGCGAGCAGGGTGCCATCGTCATGGCCGGGCACGGCATCGCCAAAGCCCGCCTTGTTGGAGGCGGTGAGATAGTCGAGCGCCTTGACCACGCCCGGTGCGCCGACGCCCGGTGCCTTGATGTCGCGGGCCTTGTAGACGCCGGTGGCGATCAGGATCGCGTCATGCTTCGCGCGCAGCTGTTCCATGCTGGCGTCGCGGCCGACCTCGAACCCTTCGTGGAAGATGATGCCACCGTCCTTGAGCCGCTGGACGCGGCGCATGACGACATCCTTTTCCAGCTTGAAGCCGGGGATGCCGTAGGTCAGCAGGCCGCCGGCGCGGTCGTGCCGGTCATAGACATGCACTTCATAGCCCGCGACGCGCAGATATTCGGCGGTGGTGAGGCCGGCGGGGCCGGCACCGATGACGCCGATCGACTGGCCGCGCGCGGCGCCGGGGGCGAGCGGTTCGACCCAGCCTTCCTTCCAGGCGGTGTCGGTGATGAACTTTTCCACCGAGCCGATGGTGACCGATCCGTGGCCGGAAAATTCGATCACGCAATTGCCTTCGCAGAGGCGATCCTGCGGGCAGATGCGGCCGCAGATTTCCGGCATGGTGCTGGTCAGGTTGCTCAGCTCATAGGCTTCGCGCAACCGCCCCTCGGCGGTCAGGCGCAGCCAGTCGGGGATATGATTGTGCAGCGGGCAATGGGTCGAGCAATAAGGGACGCCGCATTGCGAGCAGCGCGACGCCTGTTCCTCGGCCTTGTCCAGGATGAAGGACTTGCTGATTTCCAGAAAGTCCTCGGCGCGCGCGTCGGCGCCGCGCTTTTCCGGATAGGCCTGTTCCTTGCCCACGAACTTCAGCATCGGATTTTCAGCCATGGCATTTCCCTGCAACGATTGTTTGCAGTGCGCATAGCAGGAAAACCCGCGGAGTCACGCGGATTCTGGCAATTAAGACAGTTAGGTTGACCTATTATCTGGCGATATTGGAAAAGACTGTCGCGACGATGTAATTATCTTTCAATTATTAGGTCCGTATCGGCCTTATCTCAGGGTGAGCCATATCAGGGCGCCGATGCCGGCAATGATTCGATACCAGGCGAAGGGGGCGAAGCCATGGCGCGACACCAGGCCAACGAACCATTTGATCACCAGCAGCGCGACGATGAAGGAGACGACGAAGCCGAGCGCAATGCTGTCCCAGCCGACCTGGGCGCTGGTGAGCTGGTCGCCCTTCTTGAGCAGTTCGAGCGTCGAGGCGCCGAGCATGGTCGGGATGGCGAGGAAGAAGCTGAATTCGGCGGCGGTGCGACGCTCGACGCCCAGGGCAAGGGCACCCATGATGGTCGCGCCCGATCGGCTGACGCCCGGCACCATGGCGAGGCACTGGATGAAGCCGATGCCGATGACGCGGACCAGCGGAATGTCGGCGATGCCGTGGAAGCGCTGTTCCTTGATCAGGCGCTCGATCACCAGGATGGCGATGCCGCCGACCACCAGCGCGCAGGCGACGACGCGGGGCGAACCGAGCAGCGTGTCGATATAGTCGTGCAGGGCAAGGCCGATGACGACGGCGGGGATGAAGGCGACGAGCAGGTTGCGCACGAACCGGATGCTGACCGGGTCGAGGCGGAGGAGGCCCATGGCCACCGCCCAGAAGGTGCGCCAGTAAAGGACGACGACGGCGAGGATCGCGCCGAGCTGGATCATGACATTGAACATCGCCCAGACCGAGGCATCATAGCCAAGCAGTTCGCTTGCCAGGATCAAGTGGCCGGTCGAGGACACGGGGAGAAATTCGGTCAATCCCTCCACGATGCCGAGCAGGATGACCGTCAGATAATGCATGTCCATGGGGATGTCGGATCCTCAAGCAGGGGGGCGCATAAGCCAAGCCCTCCCCCCGCGAAGGGAGAGGGCCGGGCAATGCCTATATGTCAGGGATGCACCATGCCGCAGTGCAGCGAAAAGGCAAAGCGGCATGGCCACGGTCGGTCGCGGTCGATCATCGGCCCGTCGAGCCGATGGCGGGAATGGGTCAGGCCTTGGCGCGGCCGGCGAAGCGGCCATGCCTGCGATAGGGGACCATCCAGCGTTCGGCGATGGCGGCCATCGGCGTGGGGGCGACGCCCAGCGCTTCAAGGCCCGGCGCGCCGGGGGCGGCGACATTGTCCTGGCCCAGCATGGCGAGCTGGTCGCGGGTGATCGGGCCGCCGGGCAGCATCGCCAGCAGCGAGGCGAAGGCGCCGGGCACTTCGACCAGCGGCTTGTCGCCACGGCCGATCGCCTTGGCGACCCAGGCGTTGATTTCCTTCATGCTCATGACCTGCGGGCCGGCGAGTTCGAAGGTCTTGCCGCCGTGGACGCCGGGCTGCTGCGCCGCATTGGCAATCGCTTCGGCCACGTCGCCGACATAGACGGGCTGGAATTTGGTCGCGGCACCGATCACCGGGACGACCGGGCCGCTGCTGGCGACGCCGGCGAAGCGGTTGAGGAACTGGTCCTCCTGGCCGAAGATGATCGACGGGCGAATGACGGTCGCGGTCGGGAAGGCGGCCAGCACGGCGGCTTCGCCTGCGGCCTTGGACCGGCCATAGGCCGAGGGGCTGTTGGCGTCGGCGCCGATCGCCGAGATATGGACCAGCGCGGTGACGCCGGCGGCGGCCGCCGCCTTGGCGACATTGGCGGCGCCCTCATGCTGGACGGCGTCGAAATCTCCGCTGAGGATGCCGACCAGGTTGATGACGATGTCGCTGCCGTGGAGGGCGCGGGCGACGGTGTCGGGCTTGCGGATATTGGCCGCGACGAACTGGGTCTGGCCCAGATTGCCGAGCGCCTTCACCTTGACCGAATTGGCGAGGTCGCGCTGGGCGATGCGCACGCGGGCGCCGCGCGCCATCAGCGCCTGAGCGACCTGGCGCCCGAGAAAGCCGCCGCCGCCGAAGATGGTTACCAGATTGTCCTGCATCACGCGCGTCCCATGCTGTTCGAAAAGGGGAAAGTTCGTGCCGTTTCCCTTGCAACTTCCGCCGCCCGCTGACAACCGCCCGCCGGCGACGGCGTTCCAATTTTACCCGATCCAGCCCTGCAATCCGGCGATCATCCACAGGCCCAGCAGCAGGAAGAGCAGTGCCGCGCCGATCTGCAGCGCGCGCATCGGCACGCGCTTCGCCAGCGCTTCGCCGAACAGCACGGCGGGCACATTGGCCAGCATCATGCCGCAGGTGGTGCCGGCGGTGACGGCGAGCAGATTGTCGAACTGGGCGCCCAGCGCCACGGTCGCCACCTGGGTCTTGTCGCCCATCTCGACCAGGAAGAAGGCGACGAGCGTGGTCACGAACACACCGGCCTTTGACGGGGCCTTGAGCGGCGCATCCTCATCGATCTTGTCGGGCACCAGCGTCCAGAGTGCCATGGCAATGAAGCTGGCTGCCACGGCATAGCGGAACCAGGGCTGGGTCAGCACCCCGGCGATCGAATGGCCGACCAGCGCGGCGAGGAAATGATTGGCGATGGTCGCGACGAAGATGCCCAGGATGATCGGCACCGGCTTCCTGAAGCGGGTGGCGAGCAGCATGGCCAGCAACTGCGTCTTGTCGCCCATTTCGGCGAGCGCGACGAGGGCGGTGGAGGTGAGGAAGGCTTCCATGAATAGTGTCCGGGCCGGGCTCTGACAAAAGACACAATGCCACCGTCTTCCCCGCCCGGCCGGACTGGGAAGCCGATGCCATTGGTCTCGCCCGATGCGGCTGATACCGCATCCCATATGCCATGGCCTCTCGGCCAAATATGTTGACATATGGCCCGTCCCTTTCGGCGGAACGGCTGGCTACTCCCCAGATGACGCGCTAGCCTGTAGTCCGACAGGCCGCGAAAGGCAAGCCGATGGCGACGGGCAAGAACAAGACCATGGAGACGGCGGCGGACGTTGCCGCCTATCTCGACAGGGTCGAACCGGCCGGGCGACAGGCGGATGGTCGGATCGTCGCGGCGCTGATGGCGCGGCTGTCGGGCGAGCCGCCGCGGCTATGGGGACCGAGCATCATTGGCTTTGGCCGCTATCATTATCGCTATGACAGCGGGCGCGAGGGCGACATGTGCCGGATCGGCTTTGCGCCGCGCAAGGCGGAGCTGGTCTTCTATCTTGCCGGTCTAGACGACGCCGATTTCATGGTATTGGGCAGGCATCGGCGCGGCAAGGGCTGCCTCTATGTCAAACGGCTGGCCGATATCGACATGGGCGCGCTGGAGGCGCTGATCGTGCAGAGCCTGGCGCATATGGACGGGCTCTATCCGCGCTAGGGCAAGCAGCTCAGGGCGTGCTGCTGCTCTGCTGCATCCGCCGTTCGGCGAACCATTGCTGCAGCATCTGGGCGGTGCAGCCGGTGAAGCCGTTGCTGCCGATGGCCGAGCAGCTGTTGGGCAGGATCTGGCGCTGGGTCTGTTCCATCGTCGCGACCTGGCTGCCCCAGCCGGGGCCACCCACTTCTTCGGGCTTCTCGCGCAGCTTCTTGGGGATGCGATAGCGTTCGGATTCGGGCTTGCGGGCGCAGACCACGATTTCCTCGCCCGCGCCGGTCGGGCAGGGATCATCGCCAAAGACGATGAGGTTGAAGATCTTCTGCGGCGGATCGTCCTGGGCGACGGCCGGCGCGGCGGGCAGCGCCAGCGCGGCCAGGCCGGCGATCAGCAGGGGGCGGGAGAGACGCATCATCAATTCCTTCATTCGCCCCGGTTGCACCCCGTCCGTCCCGCGCTGCACTGGCGCGGGATCGATATGAACAGACGTCGCAGGACGCCCCATGCCGTCACGGCCGGGGCGGGACTTCCTGCTCCTGCGCCTTCTTGGCATCGGCGTCGGCCTTTTCCTCGGCCAGGACGCGCTTTTCGATCGCTTCGCTATCGGCATCGATGGTCGACAGGCGCTTGGCGCGCTCGGCTGCGACCAGATCCTTCCAGCTGGCATTGTCGGCCTGCTGCCGTTCCGCCTTGGCGAGACGCGACAGCTTGGCGAAGCAGCCGGTGGCGCCGCCGCCGCCGACCGGCGAGCAGCTTTCGGTGCCGTCGCGACCGACATATTCCATCGACTTCACCCGCTCGCCCCAGGCCTGGTTGCTGGGCTTGTTGGGATCGCCGCGCAGTGGCTCGGGAATGCGATAGCGTTCTTCCTCGCCCTTGCGCGCGCACACGACGATGCCATCGCCCGCGCTCTGCGGGCAGGCATCGTCGCCATAGACGATGACGAGATTGATCTTTTCGGAGCCGGTGCTGGCGGCGGCTGGCGCGCTGTCCTGCTGTGCGAGCGCGGGGGCGGCGGTGCCCAGCATCAGGCCGGCGGCCAGAGCGATCAACGGGGTCTTCATCATCGGTCCGTCCCTTGTTCAGATGCGCTTCGAGAGCGCGATGGCGGCGCGGCAACCCAGGCGGATCGCGCCGGACAGCAGCGGATAGGCCGGGGCCTGTTCCGCGCCATGGGCGATGGCGGCGTCGCGATGCTCGACCTCCTCCGCCTGGAAATCCTTTATCAGCGCAGAGAGTTCCGGGTCGTCCTCGCCCAGTTGCTGCAACTGTTCCTCATAATGAAGGTCGATCTCGGTCTCGATCGCGGCGGTGCAGGCCATGGCGGCCTTCGGCCCCATCGCGGCGGTCACGGCGCCCAGCGCGAAGCCGGCGACATTCCAGATCGGGTGGATCGCGGTCGGGCGCACGCCGCGTTTGGCGATCAGCGCGTCGAAGGCGGCACGGTGGCGTTCCTCCTGCGCGGCCATGCCGGCGATCAGCCGGCCATAGGGATGGCGATCGCCCATCACCGCCAGCTGCCCGGCATAGATGCGCACCGCGCCGAATTCGCCCGCCTGGTCGACCCGCACCATGGAGGCGCGATCGACCTTGTTCGTGCGGCGTCCCGGCCTGGGAAAATCAGGACGCGGGAAATCCCTGGTGGCGCTCATGCCTTCCTCGCTTTCAGCAGCAGGGCCAAGATGGCGAGCGCGGCCGCGCCCGACAAGAGGCCGTTATAGCCTGCCAGCGAAATGCCGAAGAGGCTCCAGGGCGCGACATCGCAGCGGGTGATCGGCGTCGCCATGATCTGGCTCAAAATATCGGCGCTGTTGCCGCCGGTCGGCGTGGTCGAGCAGGCGGTCAGTCCTTCCCACCAGCCATATTCGACCCCGGCATGGAACAGGCCGATGGCGCCGCTGATGCCGATGGCGATGCCGGCGAAACCGGCGAACAGGCCACTCATGCAGGCGCGGCCGCGCAAGGCATAGGCGACCAGCGCCAGCGGGATCGCCGCCATATGGGGATAACGCTGCCACCAGCACATGTCGCACGGATGCAGGCCGCCCAGATATTGGGAGGCATAGGCCGTGCCCAGCGCGATCACGGGCACGAGCAGGGCAGCCAAGCGGGCGCGGCCCAAAGCGGGGGACAAGCTGTTCATATCGCCCGCTTAAACCCTTGTCCGCCTTTCGTCATGCTGAACTTGCCCGTCCGGTCATCCGAACGGGCACGATTCATTTCGCGCCGGGCTTGCGCGCGGCGGCCTGTTGCGCCTGGGCGATGGTGGCGCCGGGCGTGCCGGCAAGGCGCGAAATGGTCTTGAGCGCATAGTCGAGCTGGAAGTCCTCGACCCCCTTCTTCTTCAGATCCTCGGCGGACATGGCGAAGCGCGGATCGTCCTTGCTATCCTCTTCCAGCGCGGCGTCGTCGGTCTTGATCTCGTTGATCAGGTGGCGGCGCAGGTCGCTCTCGCGGAACTTGGGCCGATTCTTGTAATCGGGGTCGCTGAGCTGCGGCACCTTGATATCCGGCTGGATGCCGCCTTCCTGCACGCTGCGGCCCGACGGGGTGAAATAGCGCGCGGTGGTGAGCTTGAGGGCGGTGGTGTTCGACAGCGGCAACATGGTCTGGACCGAGCCCTTGCCGAAGCTGCGTTCGCCCATGACGAGCGCGCGATGCTGATCCTGCAGCGCGCCGGCGACGATTTCGGAAGCCGAGGCGGAACCCGCATCGACCAGCACGATCACCGGCAGGCCCTTCGCGTCATCGCCCGGCTTGGCATAATAGCGTTCGACATCGCCCTTGTTGCGGCCGCGCTGCGACACGATCTCGCCGCGCTCCAGGAAGACGTCGCTGGTCGACACCGCTTCGTCCAGCAGGCCGCCGGGGTTGGAGCGCAGGTCGAGGATATAGCCGGTCGGCTTGTGGCCCAGGCTCTTGTCGATGCTGCGGATCGCCGAGCGGACATCGGCGCCGGTATTGGCCGAGAAGCTGACGATGTTGATGACACCGATATTGTTCTTCACTTCCCACTTCACCGGCTTGATCTCGATGATCTCGCGGGTGAGGCTCATCTCGATCGGCTTGTCGCGGCCGGTGCGCACGATGGTGAGCTTGAGGCTGGTGCCCGGCGCGCCGCGCATCTTGTCGACCGCCTCGTCCAGCGTGCCGCCATAGATGAGCTGGCCGTCGATATGGGTGATATAGTCGCCCGCCTTGATCCCGGCGCGCCAGGCCGGCGTGTCCTGGGTCGGGGCGATCACCTTGACCGCGCCATCCTCCTGCGTGACCGACAGGCCAAGGCCGCCATAGCTGCCCTCGGTCTGGGTGCGCAGATTCTGGAAATCGCGCGCGTCGAGGAAGCTGCTGTGCGGATCGAGGCTGGCGAGCATGCCGTCGATCGCGCCCTTGATCAGCTTTTCATCGTCGACCTTCTCGACATAGTCGCTGCGGACCTTCTGGAAGACGTCCATGAATTCGTCGAGCGCCTTGTAGCTCGATGCCTCGCCATCGGCGAGCGCCGCGGTGGTGGCGGGGATGAGCGCAAGCGCGCCGAGCGCGACCGCGCCCTGCAGGAAGGTGGATTTCATGGCTGTCCTTGGAGTCCGCATCAAGGGATCGATATACGTCGATTCGCTATCCAACGCAAAAGCGCGCTTCGACCAATGTTGCCTGGCGTCGATGAGCGGGGGGTTAATGGGGGCGGTCCATGGGGCGATCGACACCTAATAATGCCGCCGCTTGCAACAATCTGCGATCCCGTGTCCAGATCGACGCGCCGGGCGTCAGCTGCACCGAAACGAGCAGATGCGCGTCGATATAGCCGATGCCGAGGTTGAACAGGGGGATTTGCTCGATCAGCATGTCCACCTCGGCATTGCGCGCCTGAACGACTTCCGGCAGGCGGCGCAACATGTGGAGGATGGTGCGCCGGTTGCGCATGCTGCCCAACGCGATTTCGCCGATGATGAAAGGATGCGTCAAAATACGGCCGGCGTTCAGCATGGCGGCCATGTCGCGATCCGTATCGCGCAGATGATCGATCCAGATCGAGCTGTCGGCAAGGATCATGCGATTCCGGCGCTACGCAATAGCAGCGCGGCGGCGCGGGGGCAGTTCCAGATCGGGTTCCGTGCCACCCAATAGCGCGAGACGGCGCGCGGCTTCGCGCTGAATCAGGGCTTTGAGCGCTTCGCGAACGAGCGCCGATTTCTCTGTCAGGCCGGTCAGTTCCTGAGCCTCGGCTAGAAGTTCATCATCAAGAGCCAGTGTCGTGCGCATTTATTATGCTCCTTAGGCACGATATTTATCATCATATGATGATATTTTCAATGCCTCAGCCCAGTCCCACCAGCGGCACGATGTCCACCGGGCGGCCGTTGCGGCGCAGTTCGATCGTCACTGTCGGGCGGCCCTGGGCGGCGGTGAGGCCGACCGGGTCGCCCTGGCGCACGGTCTCGCCGACCTGGGCGGTGACGCGGTGCAGGCCGGTGATGAGGGTGGTCCAGCCCTGGCCATGGTCGATGATGAGGATCTGGCCATAGCCGCGATAGGGGCCGGCAAAGGCGATGCGGCCGGCGGTCGGCGCGACCGCCTGGGCGCCGGCCTGGGTCACCAGGGTCAGGCCGCGCGAGCGCACACCGCCGTCATTCACCTCGCCCATGCCGGTGACGAGCTGGCCGACGACCGGCAGGCGATAGGGCGGCGGGCCGCTGTCCAGTGTCTCGCGGTCGGGCGCGGGGGCGCCGGCCCGGTCGGGGCGGGCGGGGCGCAGCACCGGACCGGACAGTTGCGCCAGGCGATCACGCAGGTCGCTCGCCACCTCAAGCTGGTCCATCAGGTCGACAATGTCGCGCGCCTTTTCACCCAGCGCCAGCGCGCGTTCGCTCTCCAGCCCGGCATTGGCGCGATAGTCGCGGGCGGCGACGCGCTTTTGCGTTTCGAGCTGGCGCAGGGCGGCCTGTCGATCGGTGAGGGCGCGGCGGCTGTTTGCCAGGGCGTCGGCGGCCTGCTGGGCGGTGGCGCGGATCGCGCGGCTGCGGTCCAGTTCGGCGCGCAGGCCGGCGGTGCGCTGCTCGATCACCGGCAGCACCTGTCCCAGCACCGCGCGCATATGGACGGCGTCGCTGATCGATCCGGGCTGGACGAGGGCAAGGGCGAGCGGGCGGCGGCTCATCATCTGCAACGCGGCGGTCAGGCGCACCACCGGTTCCTGCCTGGCGGCGAGGCGCGCCGCCTGGGCGCGTTGCATCCGGGCGATGATGGCAATGCGGGCCTGGGCAGCCTGCACATCGGCCTCGGCCTGCTGGATGCGGGCGGCCATGGCGGCGGCGCGGCGGCCGGCCTGTTCGGCCTCGTCACGGGCCATGCCGGCCTGGCGCTCCAGCCGGACCGACCGGTCGGCGGCCTCCACCGACTGGCGGCGGGCGTCGCGCAGCGCCTTCTGTTCCTGTGCCAGTGTGGTGCCGGCGGTGCCGGGCAGGATGATCGCGGCATCGTCGGCGGCGGGCAGGCGCGTGGCGACGAGGGCCGCGATGCCCGCCAATGCGATGCCCGTGATGATGCTGCGCTTCAACCGCTTGTCCCGCCCGATAGGGCTTTGACTAGGCGCAAGCAGCCGGCATGTCGAGCCTCAGCCTTCGCGGTGATAGGGGTGGTTGGCGAGGATCGAGCAGGCGCGCCATAGCTGTTCGGCGAGCATGGCGCGGGCGATCATGTGCGGCCAGGTCATGGCGCCGAAAGCGATCAGCAGGTCGGCATTGGTCCGTTCGGCATCGTCGAAGCCATCGGCCGCGCCGATCAGGAAGCGAATCTCGCGCGTGCCGGCATCGCGCCAGCCCTCGATCCGCCGGGCAAAGTCCATCGAGGAGAGCTGCTTGCCCTTCTCGTCGAGCATGACGGTCACCGTGCCGGGACCGACGGGCGGCAGCTTGCCGCCCCGGTCGGGCATTTCGGTGATCCTGTGCGGCATGGTCAGCCGCTTGACATAGCGGTCGACCAGATCGGCTTCGGGCGAGCGCCCGATCTTGCCGCGCGCGATGATGTGGAGGAGCATGGCCCCCCCCCTAGCCTGTCATCGCGCCCCTGTCGAAGGGCGCGACGGCAAGGATCAGGCGTTGCCCGCGACCGGCGCGTCGACGAAGCCCCACATCCGTTCCAGATTGTAGAAGCTGCGCACTTCCGGCTTGAACAGGTGGACGATCACGTCGCCGGCATCGATCAGCACCCAGTCGGCGACCGGCAGGCCTTCGACCCGTGCGGAACGGCCGGTTTCCTTCTTGATGCGTTCGGCCAGATGCTGGGCGATCGCCGCGACCTGACGCGACGAGCGGCCGCTCGCGATCACCATATGATCGGCGATGCTGCTCTTGCCTTCCAGGGGGATGGAGATGGTTTCCTGTGCCTGGTCGTCGTCGAGCGACTGCATGACAAGGGCGTGCAGGGCGGCCACGCTATCGGCGGCGGGCGCCGTATCGTTGGCAGGGGCGAGGTTAGTCAATTAAACTCCAATCTAGACGATCAACCGGCGCGTGAGCGGATCGCGCACACACGTTGCTTCATATTCGCGATGCCAGAGGGGGTCCGCCTGCCGCAGCAGGGTTGCCGATCTTGGATCAGGGCGAAAGCGCAATAGCACGAGCGCCGGTGGTCTCCAATTCGTCCAATCTGCACTCTGGCGCGCGGACCGGACGAAGCGCCGCAGCCAGCTCATGGCCGTAGAGCCACGGGCAGCGTCATCATAACCCGGACGGGCGATTACGGCAATGGGCATCTGACGTGCAATGCCACGCCAGTCGCGCCATTGGCCAAATTGCGCCAGATTATCGGCGCCCATCAGCCATATGAAGCGATGACGGGGGTAGCGCTGGCAGAGCGCACGCAGCGTGTCGATGGTGTAGCGGGTGTGTAAGTGCCGCTCGATCGCGGTGGCACGAATCGGCGCGCGGCGGGCGATTCTCTGCGCATGGGCCAGGCGGGTGGGCAGCGGCGCCATGCCCTTGGCCGGCTTCAACGGGTTGCCCGGCGAGACCAGCCACCACACTTCATCCAGGCCCAATGCTTCCCGGGCGAACAGTGAAATGGCGCGGTGCCCGCCATGCGCCGGGTTGAAGGAGCCGCCGAGCAGGCCGATCTTTTTCATGGAGCAAGCCATGCCAGCGCCGGGGCAGGGCGGCAATGGGCAGATTCTTAAGGCTTGTCCGCTACATCGGCACCATGCAGGGGCGGCTGATCGGATTCGACGGACTGCGCGGGATAGCCGCGCTCAGCGTTCTGCTGTTCCACGCGCTCACCTGGACTAGGGGAGAGGCGCGGGGCAACGGCTATCTCGCGGTCGACTTCTTCTTCATGCTGAGCGGCTATGTGATGGCACGCACCTATGAAGCGCGGCTGGGGCAGGGGCTGTCGACCATAGCCTTCGTTCGGGCGCGGATCGGGCGCTTTCTGCCGGTCATGGCAATCGCCGGCCTGATTGCACTGCCCTGGTTTTTCATCACTTATGGGGCAAGCGCCTGGCCGATCGCGCTCGCGAATCTGCTGCTGATCCCGGCCTTCTGCTTCCAGCGCGTCTATCCGCTCAACGGCCCGGCCTGGTCTATCCTTCTGGAACTGGTCGCCAATGCCGTTCACGGGCTGATCCTGCGGCGCCTGTCGATGCACATGCTGATTTTGGTGACGCTGATCGGCGCCATAATGTTTGCGGTCAGCGCGAGCCGGGTCGGGATGGACGTCGGTGCCCAGCCCGCCAGCTTTGTCTTTGGCCTGCAAAGGGTGATGCTGGCCTATGGCATGGGCATCATCCTGTGGCGTTGGTGGCGCGATCGACCGCCTCTTGCGGTCCCGTCGTTGGTGGCGCTGGCGGCGATGCCGCTTTATTTCGGGATTGGCACGATGGTCGACGCGCAGGGCTGGATCAGCGGCATGATCTTCATCCTGCTGGTCTGTCCCCTGATGCTGGCCGGGGCCTTGCGCTGGCAGCGCGAATCCCGATGGATGAGGGTGGCCGGCGCCATGTCCTTCCCGCTCTATGCCGTGCATGCGCCAATCGGCATGATGGCGCTGCTGCTGGGTGTGCCGATGATCGGCAGCGTGGTGGCCAGCCTGGCGGTTGCAGTTCTGGTCGCCTGGATTCAGACCCGGCCGCGTGGTCCAGCTGCTGGGAGGCCGCACTCCGTGCCGCTGCCGGCGCGATAGGCGGCGCCTTCGTTATTCCGCCGCCGGCAGCGCCCGCGCCTCGTCGGCCTGGGCGTCGCGGGCGAGGACGTCGAGCGGTTCCATCGCCTCGATTTCCTTGCCGCCGGTCTCGATGTCGAGATCGCGGAACTTGCGTCCGGTGGAGAGGACGCGGGTCTCGAAGCTGCCGATGAAGCTGTTGTAATTGGAGACGGCGCTGTTGAGGCCGGAGCCGAGGCGTTTGAGGTGCGTCGCGGCAACGGCGAGGCGCTCATAGAGTTCCTTGCCGAGCTGGCCGACCTGCTGCGCCTGTTCCTGCATCTTGGCCTGTCGCCAATGGCCCGCCAGGGTGCGGGCGAGGGGCAGGAAGGTGGCGGGGCCGCAGATGATGACGCGATTCTTGGCGGCGCGCTCCCACAATTCCATGTCCGCTTCCAGCGCGGCGGTGACGAAATTGTCGCCCGGCACATACATGATGACGAAGTCGGGGGCCTTGTCGAACTGTTCCCAATAGGCCTTGCGCCCCAGTGCGTCGGCATGGGTGCGCATCGCGCGGGCATGGTCGAGCATATGGGCGTCGCGCTGTGCGGGATCGACCTGGTCGACGGCATTCAGATAGGCGACCAGCGAACATTTGACGTCGACCACCATCTGCTGGTCGCCGGGCAGGTTGATGACGAAGTCGGGGCGCAGGCGGCCGTCCTCGACCGCGACCGACACTTCCTCCTTGAAGTCGACGAAGGGGGAAAGGCCGGCGGTCTCGATCAGATTCTTGAACTGCTGCTCGCCCCAGCGACCGCGCGTCTTGGGCGCGGCGCGCAGCGCGTTGACCAGCTTGGCGGTTTCCTCGCGCACCTGGCCTTGGCCCAGATGAACCTGCTGCACCGCTTCGCGCAGTTCGGCATAGCTGCCGACCCGATCCTTCTCGACGCGGGCGAGGCCCTCCTCATAGCGTTTCAGCGTCGTTTCGACCGGATTGAGCAGCGTCTTCAACTGCGCTTCGCTCTTCTCGTTCGCCTGGGCGAAGCGCTGGTCGGCGCGGGTCAGGAACTGGGCCTGGGCGGATTCGAGCAATTTGCCGCCGATTTCGCTGAACTGGGCGGAGAGCTGTTCCTTGGCATCCTTGAGCGCGGCGATCTGCTGCTCGAACGCCTGGGTGCGGGCATGGATATCGGACTGGAGTGCGGCCAACTCGCGTAGCGCAGCCTCGCGCTCGGTCTGGATCGCCTCGATCCGCTGTTCGGACGCGACCTGGGCGGATTCGAGCCGGGCGAGCTGGCTCATGCCCTGTGCCACCCGTTCCTTTTCCACCGCCAGTTCGGCGATCGCGCCGTTGCGCTGGGCAGCGGCGATGTCGAGCTTGCCGGTCAGATCAGCCTTTTCGGCGGTCAGCGGCGCCAGCGCCTTGCCCTTGAGCAGCCAGCCGACGGCGAGGCCAATCAGCAGCGCGACGGGAATGAGAAGGGCGGCGAGGCTGTCCATAACTATCCTTTTTGGGAACGAAACGGGAACTTAGCGGGCCGCGTCGAAGGTCGCAAGAACCTTCCTCGTGCGTGCCGTCATGCCGCCTGTGCGCTGGGCGCGGCGAAGCGGGTGCGATAGTCGCCCGGCGAAAGGCCGACCAGGCGGTGGAACAGCTTGCGGAAGGCGGCGGCATCCTCATAGCCGACGCTCCAGGCGATCTGGTCGATCGTGCGCCGGGTAAATTCCAGATGCTCGCGCGCCTTTGCCACGCGCAGATGCTGGACATATTCGATCGGGGTCATGGCGGTCGCCGCCTTGAACCGGCGCTGGAAGGTGCGTTCCTCCAGCGCGGCCTGCGCCGCCATCTCGGTGACGCTGACTGCCTTTGCCTCGCGCGCGGCGAGCCAGTGCTGCACCTTCAGGATCGGCTCGTCGCCATGGGTCAGGCGCGGCAGGAAGCGGGCGAAATGCTTCTGTTCGCGCCCGGCGGTGTCGATCAGCAGGAATTTGGCGGTGTCGAGCATCACCGTGGGGCCGAGCAGCCGGTCGACCAGCCGCATGCCAAGGTCGGTCCATGCCATCAGCCCGCCGGCGGTGATGATGTCGCCATCGTCGATGACGATCCGGTCGCAATCGAGCTTCACGGCGGGGAAGCGGGTGCGGAAGGCGTCGGCGAACCACCAGTGGGTGGTGGCCGGGCGGCCGTCGAGCAGGCCGGTCGCCGCCAGCAGGAAGGCGCCGCCGCAATTGGAGGCGAGCGTCGCCCCGGCGGCATGGCGATCGAGCAGCCAGCGGGCATAGGGCGCGGCTTCCTCCGCCTCGGGCACGCCGGTCAGGCGGCCGGGGACCAGCCAGATGTCGGGCGTGCCACCCAATCCTGCATGCGTGTCATGGCTGCGGGCGAAGCAGCCGTCGTCGCCCATCTGCCAATGGCTGATGCGCACCACCGGGCCGCCATGCTGGACCGAAAACTGCCCGGCAATGTCGATCAGGTCGGTCATGCCGTGGACCATCGCCTGCTGGCAGTTGCGGTAGAGCAGGATGCCTACCTCGGCACGCGGAAGACCGGTCTCACCCATGTCCTGATCCTTTGTCGGAATCGGCCCGCTTAATGTCGGAACCGCCAATCCCGATCCTCCGCCATCGCCCCTAATAGTGCAAGCACAGGGCGTGAAGGACGCCCTTCTGGAACAGAAGAAGGGAATTTCACATGAGCAACTATGTCACCACGAAAGACGGCACCCGCATCTTCTACAAGGATTGGGGACCGCGCGACGGCCAGCCGATCCTCTTTTCCCATGGATGGCCGCTCAGCGCCGATGCCTGGGACGCACAGATGGTCTATTTCGCCAATCAGGGCTTCCGCACCATCGCCCATGACCGCCGCAGCCATGGCCGGTCGGACCAGGTGTGGGACAATAATAATATGGACCAATATGCCGACGATCTGGCCGACCTGATCGCGGCGCTGGACCTGTCCGACGTCATCCTGGTCGGTCATTCGACCGGCGGCGGCGAAGTCACCCGCTATATCGGCCGCCATGGCACCAGCCGGGTCGCCAAGCTGGCGCTGATCGGCGCGGTCCCGCCGCTGATGCTGAAGACCGAAGCCAATCCCGGCGGTCTGCCGATCGACGTGTTCGACGGCATCCGCAAGGGCACCTTCGACAATCGCAGCCAGTTCTTCAAGGATCTGACCATCCCCTTCTACGGCTATAACCGGGACGGCGCGGTCATCTCAGAAGGCATTGTGCAAGAATTCTGGCGGCAGGGGATGATGGGCGGCCTCAAGGGGCAGCTCGACTCGATCCGCGCCTTTTCCGAAAGCGATTTCCATGCCGACCTGGCGAAGGTCGATGTGCCCACGCTGGTCCTGCATGGCGATGACGACCAGATCGTGCCGATCGGCGCGGCGGCCCTGTCGACGGTGAAGATCGTTACGGATGCGACGCTGATCGTGTATGAAGGCGCCGACCATGGGCTGACGCAGACTCATCAGGACCGGTTCAACGCCGACCTGCTCGATTTCATCAACGGCTGACAATCAACCACTGACCTCCGTTCGGTTCGAGTAGCCTTCGAGCCTGTCGAGAAGGCGTGTCGAGAACAGTTCTCGACAAGCTCGAACCGAACGGGGGTGGCTCCAAGGAGACATCCCATGACTCAAGACACCATAGTCATCACCGGCGCGTCGGACGGTATCGGTGCCGTCTATGCCGATCGCTTTGCCAGGCGCGGCGCCAATCTGATCCTGGTCGCTCGCCGCGCCGACAAGCTGGAGGCGCTGGCCGCCCGCCTGCGCGCCGACAGCGGCGTCAACGTCGAAGTGATCGCCGCCGACTTGTCACAAGCTGACGATCTGGCGCGGGTCGAGGCGCGGCTGCGCGACGATGACGCGATCACCGGCCTCGTCAACAATGCCGGCATCGCCGGGGAGCAGGCCTTTGTCGAGACCGACCCGGCCTATCTCACCGGCCTGATCGATCTCAACATCCTGGCGGTGACGCGGCTGTCCCGCGCCATTGCGCCGCGGCTGGCGGCAAAGGGCGCGGGTACGCTGATCAACATCACGTCGGTTACGGCGCTGATGCCGGACGGCTTCACCGCCGTCTATCCCGCGACCAAGGCCTATGTGCTGGCCTTTACCGAAGCGTTGCAGGTCGAACTGGGCGGCAAGGGCGTGAAGGTGCAGGCGGTGCTGCCCGGCATCACCCGTACGGCCATCTGGACGGCGGAACAGATTGCCGGCCTGCCGCCGCACATGGTGATGGATGTCGAGGTGATGGTCGACGCGGCGCTGGCCGGGCTCGACATGGGCGAAGCGATCACCATCCCCGCCTTGCCGGACAATGCCGATCTCGACGCCTATCTCGCCGCGCGGGCCGCGCTGCGGCCCAACCTGTCGCTCAAGGATGCGGCGCCCCGTTATCGGGTGGAAGCATGAAAATCCGTTCGTGCTGAGTAGGGGCTGAGCTTGTCGAAGACCCGTATCGAAGCATCGATCCTTCGATACGCCATTTCGACAAGCTCAATGGCTACTCAGGACGAACGGCATTGGTTAGTTTTCCAAGGAGAAAAATCATGATCCTCGGTCTTTCCATTCCCGCCTTCATCGCCCTGCATGTTGCGATCAGCCTGATCGGCATCGTCAGCGGCCTTGTCGCCCTTCCGGCCATGGCGAAGGGGCATGGCCTGCCAAAAGTGCAGGGCTTGTTCCTGGTGACGACCCTGCTCACCAGCCTGACCGGCTTCCTCTTCCCCTTTCGCGGCTTCACCCCCGCGATCGGCGTCGGCACCCTCTCGACGCTGGTGCTGATTATCGCCTTCGCCGCCTTTTACGGCGCTGGCCTGCGGGGCCGGGCGCGGGGCGTCTATACGGTGACCGCGACCATCGCCCTGTGGCTCAACCTGTTCGTGGCTGTCGTGCAGGGCTTCCTCAAGGTGCCGGCGCTCAACCGGCTGGCGCCGACCGGTACGGAGCCGCCCTTCCTGGCGGCGCAGGGGTTGTTGCTGATCCTCATGCTGATCCTGGGCGCGACGATCCTGCGTCAGCCAAGGCTGGCACGGAAGGCGGCGAGCCGCTCGATCGCCTGATCCAGCGTCGCGTCCGACTTGGAGAAGCAGAGGCGGACCAGATGGGTGACCGGATCGTCGGGGTAGAAGGCGGAAATCGGGATCGCCGCCACCCCGGCTTCGTCGATGATCCGGTTGCAGAAGGTCACATCGTCCATCGCGATGCCCGACGCCGGCAGGTCGATCGACAGGAACCAGGTGGCGCCGCTGGGCTGCACGACATAGCCCGCCTGGCCAAGCCCCGCAGCCAGCCGGTCGCGCGACGCCTGATAGGCGGCGCGCTGGTCGTTCAGCCATTGGTCGGGCCAGCCCAGTCCCTGCGCCACCGCCCATTGCAGATTGGGCGGGGTGGTGAAGGTCAGGAACTGGTGCGCGCGGGCGAGCAGGGTAGCGATCGGCGGCGCGGCGCACATCCAGCCGACCTTCCAGCCGGTGACGGAGAAGATCTTGCCCGCCGACCCGATCTTGACCGTGCGGTCGCGCATGCCGGGAAAGCCGACCAGCGGGCGATGCGGCAGGCCGTCATAGACGGTTTCCTCCCAAACTTCGTCGCACAGCGCGATCAGGTCATGGCCGACGCAGAGATCGGCCAGCAGTGCCAGTTCCGCCTCGCGCAGCACGATGCCGGTGGGATTGACCGGATTGTTCATCAGCAGGATGCGGGTCTTGGGCGTAATCGCCGCCTCCAGCGCATCGCGGGTGACGCGCCAGTCGGGCGGCGTCAGCTTCACCACCCTGGCCACGCCGCCGACCCGCTCGACCAGCGGCAGATAGGCGTCATAGAGCGGCGCCAGCATCAGCACCTCGTCCCCCGGTCGCACCAGCGCCAGCAGGCTGGCGGCAATCGCCTCGGTCGCGCCCGATGTGACGATGATTTCCTGTGGGCTGAGGTCGAGGCCCTGGCGCCGGGCATAATGATCGGCCAGCGCGGTGCGCAGCTCGATCAGGCCCGGCATTGGCGGATATTGGCTGGAGCGGGTGAGCAGCGCGTCGGCCGCTGCCTGCAGCACATCCTGTGGCCCCGGCCCTTCGGGGAAACCCTGCCCCAGATTGATCGCGCCGGTTTCGCGCGCACGGGCTGACATATGCTCGAAGATGGTGGTCGGCATGTCGCGATAGACGGGATGGCCAAGTCGGGTGTCGGGCAAGTGGGGCTCCATCGGATCGGCGGCGATGGACCGATCTAGAGCCTGATCGTTTGAGGTGGAAGCGCCTTGCGCTTCTACCGATCACGTGAATCAGGCCCTGCTTCTTGATCCAGGTCTTTCCATTGCCTCGCGCAAACCGGTCCGGCATCATGACGCCTCCTCATCACAGGGAGACAGACCCATGTGTTCGGACGTCGATGGCATGCATGACAAGCCGCACGGGACGCAGGAGGAAGATGGCGCCGCGCCCTCCCGCCGCGCCTTTCTGACAGCGATGACGATGGCGGGCGGGGTGGCCATGGCCGCCTTGCCGTCCGCACCCGCAATGGCGGCGCCGCCCGCCGACGGCCCGGACGCATCGATGACGCCGGACGCGGCGCTGGCCGAGATCGTGGCGGGCAATGCCCGTTTCGTCGCCGGCAAGCCGACCGCCCATCTGCAGGATCTGGCGATCATCAAGGCGCGCGCGGCCGAGGGGCAATGGCCGGTGGTCGGCGTCCTGTCCTGCGCCGACTCGCGCGTGCCGGTGGAGATGCTGTTCGACGAATATATCGGCCGGCTGTTCGTCACCCGCATCGCCGGCAACATCACCACGCCGGAAATCGTCGCCAGCCTGGAATATGGCGTGGCGGTGCTGGGGCTGAAGGCGCTGGTCGTCATGGGCCACAGCAATTGCGGCGCGGTGAAGGCGGCAATCGACAATCCCGAGGTGCCAGGCCAGATCAGCGCGCTCTTCCCCGCGATCCTGCCCGCCCTCTATCTCGCCCGCAGCAAGGATGCGGCCATCGTCACCCGCACCAATGCGCTGGTGCAGGCGGCGACTCTGGTCAACGCTTCCCCGGTGATCGAGGAGAAGGTGAAGGCGGGCACGCTGAAGGTGGTCGCCGCCGTCTATGATGTGGCAAGCGGCAAGGTCGACATGCTACCGGTGCCGGCCGACATGCTGATGCGCGGCTGACCCGTCAGGGCTGGGGCGCCGCCGCATCCCAGGCGGCGACCTTCGCCTTCGTCTCTGCCAGCAGCGCGTCGAGCCGGGCGCGGTCCTGCAACGTGCCGCGCAGGATCACCGCGTCGATCGCCCTGGTGGCGTGGATATCCTCCAGCGGATTGGCGGTCAGCAGGACCATATCCGCCTGCTTGCCCTCCGCCACCGCGCCATAGCGGTCGAGCAGGCCGAACCAGGCCGGGCCGGCGCGGGTGGCGCTGGCCAGCGCCTGGGCCGGGGTCAGGCCGCGATCGACATAGAGGGCCAGTTCCTGGTGCAGGGCAAAGCCGGGATAGTCGAAACTATTGAGGAAGCCGGCATCGGTGCCGGCCATGATGGTGACGCCGGCTTGCTGCAACAGCGGCAGGATCGCGGCATTATGCTCATAGATGGCGTGGCGCTGGGCGATCTGATCCGGCGTCGCCTTGGCCGCGCGCTCGATCCGCCAGTCATAGGTCTTGCGCAGGCGCGGGCCGATATAGGCCAGTTCGGGATCGGAGCCATGATCCTCGCGGTCGAGATAGGCGACGGTGCGCGAAATGCTGAGCGTCGGCGTCACGAACACGCCGCGCGCCGCCATGTCGCGATAGGCGGCCATGGCGGTGGTTTCGTCAAAGCCGGCGTCCATCTGCGCGCTGGCCTGTGCCCGGTCGATCTTGCCGGCGACGAAATCGGCGGTGATCCGCGCTTCATCCTTCACGCCCGCCTTGTGGGCATAGTCGATATGCTCGATCGAGCTGATCCCGGCCTCGATCGCCTGGCCGACGGTCAGCGCCATGGGGATATGGCCCGACGCGCGCAGCCCGGCGGCGCGCGCCTGGCGCACGGCATAGAGGAAGAGTTCGGGCTTTAGCGTGCTGTCGGTGATCTTGACGAAATTGACGTCCAGTTGCTTGAGCCTAGCGATCGCTTCGTCGACATCGGCCTGTGACCCGGTTTCCAGCGTGCCCTTCCATACCGGCTTGATCCCCTCGATCTTGGGGCCGGAACTCAGCAGGGTCGGGCCGAACAGGCGACCGTCGGCAATCTCGCCGCGCCAACGCAGCACATCATAGGGCAGGTCGCCCGACGCATCGCGCACGGTGGTGATGCCATTGGCGATATAGAGCGGCAGCAGCGCCTTATTCTCTTCGATCAGGTCCGGCCCGCCGCCGAAATGGACATGCATGTCCCACAGGCCGGGGATCAGATAGCGACCCTTCGCCTCGACATTCTTGCCCGCGCGCCAGGCGGCGGCGATCGTGGCGTCGTCGCCGACCGCAACGATCCGGTCACCCTTGGTCGCAACCGCTTGGTCCGCGACCAGTCGGCCATGCTCGACATCGACCAGCATCGCGTGGCGGATCAACAGGTCGGCGCGGGCCGGCGCGGACTTTGCCGTTGCGGGCAGTGGCAACAGGGCAGTGGCGGCCAGCAAGGTGGCCAGAAGCGTTTTCATGAAAATCCCCGGTTCTTGTACGGCACGCAGGATAGGCAGGGGCTGCATCATCGACAAACAACATATATGAATGGCAATCATTCATAATCCAAATGGAATGCCATGCTCGATCCGCGCCTGCTCCGCGCCTTTGTCGCGATTGCCGACAGCGGCAGTTTCACCATCGCGGCGCAGCGACTGCACATGACCCAGTCGACGATCAGCCAGCAGCTGGGGCGGCTGGAACAGGCGGTGGGGCATATGCTGGTGGATCGGGCGGCGCGGCCGGTCCGGCCGACGGCGGCGGGCGAGCGGCTGCTCGGTCATGCCCGGCGCATCCTGTCGTTGCAGCAGGAGGCCGAAAGCCTGCTCGCCGATCCGGCCGGCAGCGCGTCGATCCGCATCGGCCTGCCCGACGACATTGCCAGTCGCGACATGATGCGGGTCTTTGCCCGCTTTTTCGAACAATATCGGGCGGTGCGGCTGGACGTCACTACCGGGCTTAGCCGCGATCTCACGCGCCGATACCGCGCGGGCGAGTTTGACATCATCGCTGTCAAGGAACCGACGCCGAGCGCCGATTGCCGCGCCAGTTTCCCTGAACCGATCGGCTGGTATGAAAGCGCGGACCGGCAGGGCGACTGGCCCGATCCACTGCCGCTGGTCGCCTTTCCGGCGGGCGGCCTCTATCGCGACGCGATGTTCGACCGGATCGGGCGGGAAAGGCGGCGCTGCCATGTCGCCTTCACCGGCAGCGACCTCACCAGCGTGCTGACCGCAGTGGAGGCGGGCATGGGTCTGTCGCTGGTGCCGATGCGCGCGGCGGCCGGGCGGGCGGTGCGGCCCCATGCGCCGTTCGGGGCGGAGGCCGCCATGCGCGTGTCGCTCTATGCCTGGGACGATGCCGGACCGACGGCCGAACTGGTCGCGCAGATGGCGGCGGTGCTGGCGGCGCGCTAGCCATTTCCGTTACGGAAGGTCCGGCAAGTCAAGTCTGATGATGGGTTGTTCTGGTAGCGCTATACAAGCGGATATTATTTGTAAAATACGCTTTTTCTTGAGCTTTCCAAGCATGGCTGTAAGTATCGGGCCTATTGATTGCATAGCAATCCCGAACATTGGCCGTTCTGTCGTTGAATGGTTCCTGGTCGGACGAGGCCATGGGAAAGAGAGGACATGGATAGCGTAGCCAGGCCCTTGCCGGCCGCCGCATCCGGCGCAACCCTATTGGCAGCGGAGGATATCCGGCTACCGCTCCAGTTCATCAATGATCTTGCCGCGTCGCAGTCCATGGCCGACATACCGGCCATCGTTGCTCGCTGGTTCCGCTCGATCTTCGAGGCGGACCGCGCCTCAATCACGCTGATAGACGGCGATACCCATCTCAAGCTGATCGCCCTGGAGGGGAATGACGCCATTCCCCGCGATACGCCGATCCCGATTGCCGGGACGATGGTCGGCCGGGTCTTTTCCACGGCGCGGGCGGAATGGTGCAACGACCTGTCGCGATCGGCCGATCTGGATGCGCAGATGCTGGCGGAGCATGGCATCCTTTCCTGCCTCGACGTGCCGCTGTTCAGCGGCAACCAATGTTTCGGCACGATCAATGTCGGCCGGGCCATACGTGACGCCTTTGACCGCAGCGACGAACGGCGGCTGTCGGCGATGGCCCATTTCATCGCGGCGCTGATGCATATCCATCGTCAGGCCGACAGCCTGCAGCAACTGGCCGATCGTGATCCGCTGACCGATACGCTCAATCGCCGGGCCTTTATCGCGCATTTCAAGGTGATCGGCGCGTCGGGAACGGGCCATGGCGTGGCGCTGATCGACCTTGATCATTTCAAGGCGATCAACGACCGGTTCGGCCATGATGTCGGCGACCGGGTGTTGGTGCAGGTCGGGCAATTACTGCACGGCGTGTGTCGCAAGGGCGACCTGATCGCGCGCTTCGGCGGCGAGGAATTCCTGATCGCGGTGCAGGATATCGACGCATTGGATTTCCATGCGCTGCTCGAACGCCTGTTGCAACGGATGCGGGCCATGCCGGTCGAGACCGACCAGGGCATGATTCCCGTCACGGCCAGCATTGGTGCGGTCTGCGTCGCCCCGTCCGAACCGGCGTTCGACGAAATCTACAGCCGGGCCGATGCAGCGCTCTATCGGGCGAAAAGCCTGGGCCGCAACCGGATCGAGTTCGCGCCGGCCGCGGTGGTGTAGGGAGACAATTGCGACCTTAGTCCTCGAACACCAGCAATAGTGCAGCCGATCCAGTGCGCTCAGTCCGCCTTCCATTACTCGCTATGTATGGTCTTGCCGACGAGCGCGGCCGTCCATCAGCCTTTCATGACAGCCTATGAGAAGCTCTCGTTATTCGGGCGCGACCTGCACGGTTACGGTCATCGCATCCAAGGGAGATGATGATGGCCGACCAAACACACCGCCAACTGCATCTGGGCGCGATCCTGGAGGGTGTGGGCGCCAACCAGTCGAGCTGGCTCGATCCCGATCTGCCGGGCGACGCCAGCATCGATATCGGCTGGTATATCGATCAGGCGCGGCTCGCTGAGACGGCGGCCTTCGACCTCGTCTTCATCGTCGATTCCCCCTATATCACGCCCGATACGGCACCGCATTTTCTCAATCGGCTGGAGCCGCTGACGCTGCTGTCGGCGGTCGCCGCCTCGACGTCGCGCATCGGCCTCGTCGGCACGCTCACCACCTCCTATTGGGAGCCCTATAATGTCGCGCGCCAGTTCGGCTCGCTCGATCATATCAGCCATGGCCGGGCCGGCTGGAACGTGGTCACGACGGGTCTTGAAGGCGCGGCGCGCAATTATGGCCGGACCGAGCATTTCGACCATGGCGTGCGCTATGCGCGTGCCCGCGAGTTCGTCGATGTCGTACAGGGGCTGTGGGACAGTTATGAGGATGATGCCTTTCCGCGCGATCGGGCAAGCGGCATCTTCCTCGACAAGGCCAAGCAGCATCGGCTCGATCACAAGGGCGCGCATTTCTCGGTCGCAGGACCGCTGGCGCTCAGCCGTTCGCGGCAGGGGCAGCCGGTCATCTTCCAGGCCGGCGACAGCGACGAAGGTCGCAAGCTGGGCGCGCAGGTCGCTGAGGGCATCTTCACCATCGGCGCGGATTTCGACAGCGCGCGCGCCTATTATGCGGACCTCAAGGCACGCGCCACGGCGATCGGGCGCGATCCCGACCATATCAAGATTCTCGCGGGTCTGACGCCGATCATTGCTGACAGCGATGAGGAGGCCCGGGCGATCGATGCCGCGGGCCGGGGCGCGCTCGACCTTGGCAAGCTGCTGGTGCAACTCGGCCGTGCGTTCAACTATCACGACTTCGCCCAATATGGACTGGACGAGCCGTTTCCCGACCTGAGCGGTGTCACTCTCAACAGCTATAAGGGACAGGCCGAGCGGATTATCCGGACAGCGCGGGATGAGAGCCTGACGCTGCGCCAGGCGGCTTATCGCTTTGGCGACTGGCGATCCCAGTTCATCGGCTCGCCCGAAACGGTCGCGAACGAGATCGAGCGCTGGTTCAGGGAAGGGGCCGTCGATGGCTTCCTGCTACAGGTAACCCGGCCCGAACCGTTCCGCCGCTTCCGTGAGGACGTGGTGCCGATCCTGCAGGCGCGGGGCCTGTTCCGTACCGAATATGCGCATGACACGCTGCGCGGCCATCTTGGCCTGTCGGTGCCGGAAAACCGCCACGGCGCCATCCTGCCCTCGCCCGCCGCTGTTGCCGCCGAATGAGCGAAGCCGCGCCGATCACGCGCAGCGCCGATGTGCTGATCATCGGCGGCGGCATGGCCGCCTGCTGGGCGGCGATCATGGCAGCACAGGCGGGCGTCGAGGTGCTGCTGGTGGACAAGGGCTTTGTCGGGACCAGCGGCGTCACGGCGACCGGTGGTCCCAATCATTGGTGGGTCGCGCCGGAACCGGGACGGCGAGAAACTGCGATCGAGGAGCGTTACGCCCGCAGCTTCGGCCTCGCCGAACGGGACTGGATGGCGCGTATCATTGATGAGACCTGGCGCGCCTTGCCGCAACTGGCGGGCTATTATCCCTTCGCCGGCGATGGCAAGGGCGGCACCTTCTATTCCGGCGTGCGCGGTCCCGAATATATGCGTGCCCTGCGCCGCTTTGCGCAGGATGCCGGTGTCACCATATTGGATCATCATCCAGCGCTGGAATTGCTACTGCATGCCGATGGAGCGGTGGCGGGGGCAGCGGGCTATGCGCGGCTAAAGCAACAGACCTGGACAGTGCGCGCGGGCGCGGTCGTGATCGCGACCGGCGGTTGCGCCTTCCGGTCCGGGCTGATCGGTAGCCATGGCAATAGCGGCGATGGATTGCTGATGGCGGCGGAGGCCGGCGCGGTGCTATCGGGCATGGAATTCTCCGTATCCTATTCCCTCTCGCCGGCCTGGAATTCGACCCGGACGCTGCCCTATTTCGCCGCCCGCTTCTTTGATACTGAAGGCCGCGAATTGGATGTGCCGCCACCGATGAGCGGGGAAGCGGCGCATCTGCGCGCGCTGGCCCGCGCGCTGGAGACTGGACCGGTACTGGCCGACCTGTCCGACGCGCCCGACGCCCTCAAGCGGGGCTTGCGCCGCATCCAGCCCGCATCGCTCGCGCCGTTCGAGCGCAAGCGGATCGATCTGTTCCGCGATCGCTTCCCGGTGCGGATATTCGGCGAAGGCACCGTCCGCGGCACCGGCGGGTTGCAGATCGTCGGCGACGGCTGCGAGACGAGCGTCGCCAATCTCTATGCGGCGGGTGACAGCGCGACGCGCGAACTGGTCGCCGGGGCGACGAGCGGCGGCGGCGCGCAAAATGCCGCCTGGGCGCTGACCTCCGGCCGGATCGCCGGCGCGGCTGCGGCGGCCCATGCGCGCGGGGCCGGACGACGACGTGATGCGCCGGTAAAGGCGGCCGGCACGGCAGGCTTGCGCCCCGCTTCCACGGCACGGCTTCCCGACGCCCGCGAGGGGCTGCCGGTCATCCAGGCCGCCACCATCGGCTATGATGCGGCGCTCTGGCGCAGCGGGGACAAGCTCGTGCGGCATCGGGACGCGGTCGAGGCAATCTGGCGCACGATCGCGGATCATGGCCACGCGGAAGGGGTAGGTGCGGTGGCCCTGCGCGAACATGCGGCGATGGCGGCATGCGCGCGCTGGATTCTGGCGGCGGCACTGACGCGCGACGAAAGTCGCGGCATGCATATGCGCATAGACCGGCCCGGGACCGATCCGGCGCAGCAGAGCCGCTTGCTCGTCGCAGGACTGGATCGCGTCTGGACCCGTCCGGAACGGGGCGCGGCGCAGGAGATCGCCGCATGATCGCGCAGATATTCGCGGAGCGCTGCACCGGTTGCCAGGCCTGCGTTGCGGCCTGTCCCACCCATGTCTTCGACGCCGGAACCGATGGCGTGCCACTGATCGCACGGCTGGATCAGTGTCAGACCTGCTTCATGTGCGAGCTTTATTGCCCGGCCGATGCCCTCTATGTCGCGCCCGAGCAGGAGGGCGAACCGGGTCTGTCTGCCGCTGAAGCGCTGGCCATGGGACAGGTTGGGCGGCTACGCCATGATTATGGCTGGGATCGCGATGCACCGCCAGAGGCGCCGCATCTACAAGACTTCTGGCAATTGGGACCGTTGCTGCGGGAAGGCGCCGAGATTGCCGCCCGTCGCTATGCCAAGCGCAAAGCGGCGTTTGAGGATGGCTGATCGACAAAGGCCGGGCAGCGCCCCCGCCCGTTGATGATCCGGTCATGAAAACGGCACAGGCCATTACCGTCGAAGGTTGAGGCCTGTGCCGATGCCAGCGCGCTGAGTCCGGGCATCGCGTCTTCGATCCGATCCGGCGCGCGGTCGAAATGGTGGCAGGATGTGCAACTGTCAGCGGTGGCAGGACTGGCCAGAAAGGCGGCGATCCGGAACAGGCGGGTCATTGTCCCAGCCCTGCCCAATGCGCGCCGAAAAGATGTACCGACAGGACATAGCCCAGCGCCAGATTGACGGCGACACCTGCGGTAAAGGCTATCAGCGGTTTGCGGCGGGTCGCCGCCAGGTCGCCGATCCGGGTGGTAAGGCCGATGCTCAGAAAGGATAAGATAAACGCCCAACTGCGCAGATCCTTGATCGGTGCGATCAGGTTCGGGATAGCCTCCCTGTTATAACTCGCCAGGTCATAATGGGCGGTCGCTGCGGTCACGAGGGCTGAGGCGAGAAAGAAGCCGAGCACGAATTTCGGGAAGCGCCGCCATATTTCCCGGACATCGGGGGCGCTACCGGCGGACCGCTCCTCCCATCGCGTGGTTGCGACAATCGCCAGCACGACCGCCCAGATGCCGATCCAGACGTCGCGGCCGACCACCTTCACCAGCGTGAAGGCCTGCAATGCCTGATCGGCCGTGCCGCTGATCCCGTCCACCTTGCCGGCCAGACCACCATAGGTCTGGGCGGCAGCGATACCGGCTGCATCGGCAAATTCCGATGTCCCGATCCATGCGCCGGCGACACCGGTCGGCAGATGCAGGCCACGCGCGACGAAGGGCAGGGCAAAGATCATGGCGATCGCCCACAGGACCACGATCGAAATGGTGATGGATGCCTGTTCCTTGCGCGCGCCGACCGCACCGGCGACCGCGATCGCGGCCGATACGCCACAGACAGCGCCACCGACACCCAGGGTCGCGGCAAAGGGACGATCAAGGCCGAACCGGACGGCGATGCCGAAGATGACGGCGAAGGTGACAATCGAGACGATCGATGCCTGCACGATCGCGATCGGCCCGGCGAGGAGGATCAGCGAGAGCGGGACGGTCGCACCGAGCAGGACGATGCCGGTCTTGATGTAGAGTTCGCCCCGCAAGGCGGGTGCCAGCCAGCGCGGTACGCCGATCAGGTTGGCGACGGCCAGGCCAACGAACAGGGCGACCAGCGGCGGTTCCAGATTATAGCGGACCGAGCCTTCCCATTGCCCCAGCACGAAGATGGCATAGGCCGCCAGATAGAGAAAGCTGAAGGCGGGCACGAATGTCCCTATGCTGCGGCCGAGTGCGCGCAGGGCGATTGCGAAGGCCGCTAGCCAGAAGAGATATTGGGCACCATAGCGTGGCCAGTGCGTGACGAGATCGGCTGTGACTTGCGACGGGCTCGCCCATTTGGGTGGCAATGCCGCCAGCCAGCGCAGATTGGCTCCGTTCCAGAACAGGGCAGATCCGGTGAGGACGATGGCGAGGCCGATCAGGATCGCCCAGCCATCCTCCTTGGCGAACCAGGCGGTCGGGCCAGCAGAAGGCTCGTTCGGCGAAACGGACCCGGTGGGCGTCGTCATGCGTGTCTCCCCCTCTTGCTGCTCAGACCGGCCTGATCGTCGGTGCCGGTGCTTCAACCAGGCTGCCGGGCGGGACGTCCTGACGCAACCAGACATTGCCGCCTATCCGCGAGCCCGCGCCGATCGTGACCCGCCCGATGATGCTGGCATTGGCATAGATGATGACATCGTCGCCGATCAGCGGGTGTCGTGCCACCGCATGTTGGGCCTGACCGCCGGGAATGTCCGGGTCGCCACCCAGCGTCACGCCCTGATAGAGGCGGACGCGGTCGCCCAGGATCGCAGTCTCGCCGATGACGACGCCGGTGCCATGGTCGATGAAGAAGCTGCGGCCGATCCGCGCGCCGGGGTGGATATCGATGCCGGTCCTTTCATGCGCGATCTCGGCGACGACCCGGGCGACCAGTGGAGCGCCGAGCCGATAGAGGCTGTGGGCAATGCGATGGTGGATGACGGCCGTCAGCGACGGGTAGGCGAGCAGCACCTCATCGACGCTGCGTGCCGCTGGATCCGCCGCGTAGCCGGCGTCGACATCACTATCGAGCAGGCGCCGCAGCGCCGGCAGATAGGCAGCGAAGCGGCCGATAATCTCCTCGACTTGGGTGGCGATCGCCGACTGGTCGCTGTCGGGCTCATGATAGCCGCGCTCCAGCCGGATCTGTGCGGCAAGCTGGGACAGGGTCGATTCAAGCGCCGCACCGACATAGGCATTTTCATTCTGTGCGGTCAGTTCGGGCGGACCGAAACGCAGCGGAAATAGAGCGATCGCCAGTTCCCGGCTGATCCGCTGCAGCGCCTGGCGCGATGGAAAATAGACACCCTGTTCGGCCTGGCGCTGATGCCCGGCGCGCCAGTCCAGACGCGCCTGGTGCAGCCCCTCGACCACCAGGTCGATCTGCTGGGGAAACTGGATGATCGCGACCAGCGGGTCGGAAACGGGGGAGGGGGGCATGCGGATGATCCTTGCGTTCGGGATGATCGGTGTCGCGTGACATGGCTCCGACCTTGGCTGTTGCTTTTATCTACTAAATTTGTAGTGATTTAAAAGAGGATCAACTTGGTTGCCCAGAAGCTGCGGTTTTGTATCCGCGGAAAGAACGAGGATCAGATGATGAAATGGATTGCCGTCGCCGGGATGACGGCGCTGGCCTTGACTGGCACGATCGTGGGCGCCGCTGCCACGCGGGCGCCTCGGGTATCGATCGCCAGCCTGGAACAACTGCCGCAGCCTTTGCCTCTGCCCTATGACGTCAACGCCGATGCCGACCGCCAGGTGGCCGCCGCCCGGGCACGGGCCAAGGCGAGCGGCAAGCGGCTGATCATCGACCTTGGCGGCAATTGGTGTGCGGATTGCCGGATCCTCGCGGGTGTCATGGAACTACCCGAACTCCGGGCATTCCTGCGCCGCCATTATGAGATCGTGACCGTCGATGTTGGCCGGTTCGACCGCAATCAGCAGATCATTCGCCATTATGGCCTGGATCGGCTGCAGGGCGTGCCTGCGCTGCTGATCGTCGACCCGCGCAGCGACAAGCTATTGAACCGCGATCGCCTGTCGGCCTTGGCCGACGCGCGTCATATGACGCCCCAGGCACTCGCCGACTGGCTGGCGCAATGGATCTGAGCAGCACAAGTTCGGCACAAGCGCAGCGCTAGCGGAAGCTGTAGCCGCCATCGCAGAACAGGGTGGCGCCGGTCATGTTGCCATTGTCGAGCAGGAACAGGGCGGCCTGCGCCTGTTCCTCGACATGGGCGGGGCGCCCCGTCAGGCAAAGCCCGTTCCAATGGGCATAAGCGGCCTCGCGCTGCGGCGCGGGGCGACCGCGCCATAGGTCGCTGTCGGTGGTGCCGGGCGACAGGCAATTGACACGGATCGGGGACAATTCGAACGCGAGGCCACGGGCCAATCCCTCCAGCGCTGCATTGCAGGCAGCATAGGCTGGCGCACCGATCGGCCTGACCGAGGCCGCACCCGACATCAGCACGATCGATGCTGACTGATTCAGCACTGGCAAAGCGGCGTGGACGGTCCAATATTGGCCCCAGAATTTCGCGTCGAAAAGTGCCTCGCTCGTGTCAACATCGCCGTCACGAAAGGCACCGGTGCGATAGCTGGCGGCCGGGGTGAATAGTCCGTCGAGCGCGGGCGCATCGGCGAAGAAGGCGGCGCTCGACGCGCGATCGCCGGTGTCGATGGGACGGGAGGAAGCTTGCTCCCCCAATGTCGCGATGGCGCTGGCCAGTCGGTCGGGCGATCGTCCGCCGATCAGCACCCTGTCGCCGCGCGCGACCAGCAATTTCGCCAGCGCAAGACCGATGCCGCTGCTACCGCCGACGATGGCGTAATGCCGGCCGGCTTGTTCCCTCGCAGCGCCCATCAGCTACGCTCGATCGCGACCGTCGGCCGGGTATTGGGATAGATTTGTTCCACGGCCGGCTCGCCTGCCGCTAGGTTCGGTTTCTTCATGCCATAGGCGTTGACCGGCTGTGACCGGTTCACCCACAGCGCATAATGGAGATGGTCGGCGCGCGGATCGTCGGTATTGGGATGGACCAATATGGTCAGGCCCAGGCTGTTGAGCTGGAGCCAGGGCAGGATCAGCGGTTGCAGGTCGGTGCCGAAGCCGAAATAGAAGGACGGCGTGACATGCGGCCCGCGCGGTTCCGCATTCCAGTTGCCCAGTTCCACCGCAAAGCGTTCTGCGGTCCATTGCCGGATGCGGACCGCCTTCTCGTAACTATCCTCATCGAAATAGATATGGGCGTGATAGCTTTTGATATCGGTATAGGCGCGTGGCCGATCGGGCAGGCCATGCTCCTCGCCGGGGCGCACCGCCAGGGGACGGGGCGTCGGTTCCGTGGCGGTGGCATAGCCCCAGGGACTCTTGCCCGTATGGGCGGCGATGGCGGCAGGAGAGGGCGCAGGAGCGGCGGCGAAGGCCGGCGCCCCGATCAGGCCACCGGCAGCGGCCAGCCCGCCGGCGCGCAGCAATTGCCGGCGGCCGGGGGAGAGAAGATCGGCCCAATGCTGGTCGATCGGGTCATGGGTCTGGGACATGTCCGGTTCCTTGTTCTTAGATTTTGGGGATGAAGCGCCGCTCAGTTCCTGACAGCCGTCACTGGCTGGGGACGGGTGAAGCGGTTGTCCGGGCGGTCGAGGCCCAGATTGTCGCGCAGCGTGGCGCCTTCATAGGCGGTGCGGAACAGCCCGCGCCGCTGCAGTTCGGGGACGACCTCCTCGACGAAACGGTCGACCGATCCGTGCAGGTCGGGGAACATGATGTTGAACCCGTCGGCCGCGCCGGCATGGAACCAATGCTCAAAGTCATCGGCAATGTCGCGCGCGCTGCCGAACAGGATGCGGTGCCCGCCGGCGACCATCTTGCGCAGCAATTGCCGCACGGTCGGCTGTTCGCGGCGGATCAGGTCGATCACCAGTTGCTGGCGGCTCTTGTGGGTGTTGGTGACCGGGATTGCGGCGGGCAGCACGACCGGTTCGTCCAACGGCAGCGTCCACAGGTCGATGCCGATATTGACGAAGCGGGATATGCCTTTGAGCGCGGAAACCGGATCGAGCAGATCCTGCAGTGCTTCGTAGCGGGCGCGGGCTTCCTCGGCATCCTGGCCAACATAGACCGATATGCCGGGCAGGATGCGCACATCACTGCGCTTGCGGCCATAGCGGCCGAGGCGGGCGGTGATGTCGGTGCCGAAGGCCAGCGCCTCGTCGATCGTCTGGGCGGCGGTGAAGATGATTTCCGCCGTCCGCGCCGCCAATTCGCGGCCGTCATCGGATGATCCGGCCTGGGCGATCACCGGATAGCCCTGGACCGGACGCGCCGCGTTGAGCGGTCCCTGCACCGAAAAATGCGTGCCCTTGTGATCCAGCCGGTGGAGCTTGGCGGGATCGGCCCAGATGCCGCTCTGCTTGTCCTGGATGAAGGCATCATCTTCCCAACTGTCCCACAGGCCCGTGATGACGTCGAAAAACTCCTCCGCGCGCTGATAGCGCTGGGCATGCAGGACATGATCCTCACGGTTGAAATTCTCGCCGCCGCCGAGCGAAGTGACCAGGTTCCAGCCTGCCCGTCCCGCGCTCAGATGATCGAGCGAGGCGAGCCGGCGCGCCAGCGTATAGGGCTCATTATAGGTGGTGTTGGCCGTGCTGATGAGGCCGATCCGGCTGGTGACGACGGCCAGGGCGGGGAGCAGCGTCAACGGATCCCAGCGCATCCCCTGTGCCGTGCGGGCCAGGGAGTCCGCATCGAGGTCGGTAATGGCGACGCTGTCGTTTAGGAAGATCGCGTCGAACAGCCCCTGTTCCAGCTTCTGGGCGACGCGGGCATAGGGGGCAAAGCTGCGCGAGGCATCGACATCCGCCTCCGGCAGGCGCCAGCTCGCATTGTGCGAGCCGTGCCCCGACAGGAAGGCGCCGAGCTTGAGCGTGCCGGAGGGATGGGTCATGCCTGTGTCTCCATCAGAAGCTGAAGGACAGACGGCCATAATAATAGCCGCCATAGAAGCCGAACGGGGACTGGGCCGGATAGGGCGGGAAGCCGTTGGTATCCGCCAGCGTGTTCTTGTCGGGATAGGTGTCGAAGAAATTGTTCGCGCCGATCGCGACGTTGATGTTCTTCGTCGCCTGGAAGGACAGGTCGATGTCGGCGATCCACTTGGCGCCGTAGAACTGGTCGGTCGCGGCCGTGGTGCCGAGGAAGGCGACCTTGGCGTAGCGGGTCTCGCGCAGGTTGAGCTGGAGATTGCCGAGCTTGAGATCCTGGCCCAGGATCAGTTTGGATCGCGGCAGGTTGCCGGCGATATAGCCCTGTGCCTGACGATCGAACAAGGTGAGGTTGAGCGCGGCCAGTTCCTGCGGATTGTCGGCCACCCGGGTGATCTTGGTCTTGTTGTAGTTGTAGCCGAGCGTGAAGCGGATCGACTTGTCCTCGCCCAGCGGCTGGAGATAGTTGGCGACCGCCTCGACGCCGCGGGTCCGGGTGTCGATCGCATTGGCGAAATAGCGCACCGAATAATTGGGATCGAAACCGTTGGCGACCAGGATGGCGCTGACGCCCGCGCCGGTCAGATAGCCGGTCTGGGCGATACGATCGTCCAGCTTGATCTGATAGGCGTCGACCGACAGGTTGAAACGCGTGCCCAGCCTGTAGGTGAACCCGGCGCTCAGGTTGAAGGATTTCTCCGGCGTCAGCGCTTTGGCGCCGAGCGCGTCGCCGATCGGCGTGCCCGGCCGCACCGATTTGGCGGTGATGAAGGTCTGGACGCCGTTGACGGTGGTATATTGGTTCGACGTCTGGGCAAAGGCGGACTGGGCCAGCGAGGGCGCGCGGAAGCCGTTGCTGATCGTGCCGCGAATGGCGAAATGGTCGGTGAAGTCGTAGCGGGTGGTGAACTTGCCGTTCAGCGTGTCGCCGGCGCTGTCGTCATAATGTTCGGCCCGGCCAGCAAGGCCGATGAACCAGCGCGGCACCGGATTGAGGCCCAGGTCGACATAGGCGGCATAGCTGTTGCGGCTGAGCTTGGCCGCATCCTCGGGCGTGAGCACGATCGCTCCCTGCGCGCCGATGGTGGCATAGCGGCCGGCCAGCGGCGTGCCGGCGGGATATTGGTAGAGGCCGTTGGCATAGGCTTCCGGGTCGCCGGCGATGGTCTGGAAGCGCTCATAGCGATGCTCGGCCCCGAACGAGATTTTGAGCGGCTCGGCCAGGCCGATATCCACGCCCTTGGAAATATCCAGATTGTTGGTCCATTGCGCGAATTTCGCGGTGAAGGTCCAGAATTCGGTGGGGCTTGCGTCGCCTAGCGAAGCGTTGAGGCTCTCCGTAGAGCCGTTCTTCGACCGGTTCTCGCCATAGGTGCTGGACAGATCCCAGCTCCAGCCACCCGCTTCGCCCTTGATCCCGGCGAGGATCTGGAAATCATTCTCATCCAGCGTGTAGTTGGGCGCATAGCCATCGGGATAGATGGACAGCACCGCATTGGTGGAATTGGGACGGCGGAAATTCTGCCCGATGATTGCCTCGCGGGTCGACCAAGTCGAGGAGGAATAGAGGGTGGCGGCCGACGAGAGCGGCAGTTCCGCATTATACAGGACCGTCAGCGCGCGCAGGTCCGGCAGGCCGCCGGTGAACACCGTCTTGTCCCGGCTCTCGCGCGGGTCGGGCTGGCCGCTCGCCAACGGATAATAAAAGGCGCCGGTTGCTGGAATGGCGCGGCGGGCATGATTATTGTCCTTGGCGCTGGCGGCAATGTTGACGAACCCGTCCGGCCCCAGCTTGAAACCGATATTGCCGCCTGCCTCGATATTGCGGCCATCGGAATTGCCGCGATAGCTGTAGCGCTTGCCGCCGTTCACCGTCAGCGTGCCGCCATGGTCGTCATCCTTCAGCACGATATTGATAACGCCGGCGATCGCGTCCGATCCATATTGGGCGGCGGCGCCGTCGCGCAGCACCTCGATCCGTTTGATCGCGGCCGCCGGGATCAGGTCGATATCGACCGAATTGGCGCCTTGGTCGACACTGCCGGTCGACAGGTTGAGCAGCGAGCTATTGTGGCGTCGCTTGCCGTTCACCAGCACCAGCACATGCGAACCGCCCAGGCCGCGCAGGCCGGCCGGGCGCGCAACGCTGTTCCAGGAAGAGGAACTGACGGTCAGCGAGTTGAAACTGGGCAGCAATACGCCCAGCGCGTCACGCAGCGAACTGTTGGCGCCCAATGTCGCCAACTGGCTCTCGTCGATCACGTCGATCGGCACCGGGCTTTCAAGCGCGGTAGTGGCCCGGCTGCGGTTGCCGACGACGACGATCGTCCCCTCGGCATCGGCCGGGGCGGCTGCCGGAACGGGCAGTGCCTGGGCGTGCACCGGGGAACCGATTCCGACCGCGGCCAGGGTCGCGGTGGAAAGCCATAGTCGGCGCAGCGCGCCAAAGGTCGGCCGGCTCATATCATATTGCATAAATTCCCCCTTTTTTGAGATGTTCGTGACTGTCGGTCCGATCAGATCAGGCCCGGTTCCCACAGCGCCGACAGGTCGTGGCGATCCCGCACCAGCGCGAAGCGGGCGAGATCGTCAGCGACATGCTGCAGGCTCGCGATCGCCGCTTTGGCGGGCGGGACGATCAGGGCGGGCCGGCTTGCCTCGCGGGCCAGGCGCCGGAACAAGGCGGCGGGCTGGCTGCTGAGGGTTGCCGACAGGTCGGCCCAGCGGTCCGGGTTCTGGTCGATCCATTGCCAGGTCGCCTGTTCCCGGCGCAGATAGTCGCGGATTGCTGCACGCTTGAGCGAATCGGCCAACGCGGCCGGATGGGCAGAGATGCAGAAATTGCCCGAATAGAGGCCAGCGACCGACCGGACGATCCAGCGTCCACCGAGCAGGCTTTCGGTCAGCAAGGCGGAAATGCCGCCAGTGACCGTTGCTTCGACATGACCACGTGTGAAGGCGGCGTTGGCATCATTGGCAGGCAGGCCGATCGCCTGGACGTCCGACAGGCGCAGATCATGTGCTTCGAGCAGCTTGAGCAGATAATAATGATTGTTGGTATTGGGCGTGTAGGCGATGGTGCGTCCGCGCAGGTCGGAAAAGCGCCGTGCGCTCGATCCCTTCACCACCAGCACGCCGCTATTGTTCACGTCGCCATGGTGGGTCGCGATCAGCCTGAGCGGCGTGCCCGACTGCAGCGCGAAAGCCGGCGGGATTTCGCTCATATAGGCATAGTCGAGCGCGCCGGCGGCATAGGCATTGAGCACCAGCGGGCCGCCGGGCAGGTCGACATAACGGACCTGGTAGGGCGTGTCGGCCTGTCCCGCCGCCGCCATGAAATTGCCGGCGGTCGTCTTGTAGCGCCAGACGCTCAGGGTCACGTCGGACAATGCCCGTTCCGTGGCAGCACCGCATCCGGCCAGCGTCAGGGCAGCGGTGCCGGCCAGCAGCGTCCGCCGGGAATAGAGCGGGCCGGGCATCAGTCGAGCAGATCGGGCTGCGCGCGGACGATCTCGTCCCAATAGGGCAGGAAGCTGAGCCAGGCCCATCCTTCCCGTTGGTCGGGAGAGGGAAGCTGCGACGGTGGATCGACGATCGGCGTTCCGGCGGCCCGCGCCGCCAGTTGCACGCGGGCGGCGCTTTCATAGGCGATGAAGCGCCAGGCCGCGCTTTCGACGCTGTTGCCGACGGTCCAATGACCATGATTGGCCCAGAGCAGGATGTTGCGATCGCCCAGCGCCCGGACGAATTGCTGCGCGACGGCGTCTCGATCAGCGCCGGCGTCCGATGATCGGTCAGGCACGAAGACCACCTGATCCTCATGAAAGGCGGCGAGGTCGGCGATGATCGGCTCGACCGGTTGTCGGAAGGCGGACCAGGTCTTGGCGTGGAAACTATGGGCATGGACGATCCCGACGACGTCCGGCCGGGCGCGCTGGACGGCATGATGATAGGGGATGCCGGAGATGTTGACCGGGCCGTCACCCTCGACCACGCGCCCGTCGCCGTCGATCCGCAGCAGGTCCGATACCCGAATATGGGAAAAGGGGACGCCGACCGGGTTGACCCAGAAATGGTCGGTATGTTCAGGATCGCGGGCACTTAGATGGCCGGCCAGGCCAGGCTCGACGCCATGCTGGGCCAGCAGGCGCAGCGATGCGGCCAGTTGCTGCTTGCGGTGCAGTCGCTCGTCCCGAACTGTGCGGCGGGCCGCTTTCGCATGCAGCCGTGGCGCATCGCCATCGCGGGGGACATCATGGATGCGAGGACGCAGTAGCGCCGGTCGCACCAAATCGTCCGCATGAACTTGGGATATTATCGTCATTCACCGCTCTCGTTGGCAAACGTGGCTGGTGATGATTTTTAGATATGTCCCGCGATATGTATCAAATGACTATGACGTCTTTCGAATTGTAAGATTGAATAGGTAAATTTTATTTGATTATGATTTTTCTATTTTAATTATTCCCGCAATTTATCGATCGTTGATCGACATGCTCAATCCGGTGGGGTCAGGGCGAGATTCTGGATCGCCGCCAGCCCCCACTGGGCCGCACCGTTCGTCGACAGGCCGGGAATCTCCACGATGCCGTCGCCCGCCTGCACGGTCGTCAGACCCGGTTTCAGTTCGCCATCCTGAAATTCGCTCCAGGCGCGCGCCGCCAGCGCCGGATCCTGCAAGGCATGGGCGGCATAGGCGGTCAGGCGCGAATGGGCCTGGCGCAAATTATGGCCACGTGGCGCTTCGCCAAAACGCCTTTCCCATTGGTCGGCGGGGGCGTTGTACCATTTGCAATAGTCGATCCAGGCCGCCCGATAGCCGGACGCATCGACCAGCGGCAAAAGTTCGGCCATGATTTCGACAATGCCGAAGACCGCATTGAGGTGGCTGACGCTGATATGATCGCCTCCGGACACGAAGCGGCCGCTGGCCAGATCGAAATTGGCGCCGCCGGCCCACCATTGGCGCGGCAGGGCGGCGATGCTGTTCATGCCCGCCAGAATGCGGTCGCGCCAGCGGCGGTCGCCGGTACGTTCCCATTCGGTGAACCAGGCCGCGACCAGACTGCCCCAGCTTGTGCCGAAGGACAGTTGGATCACCCCTTCCGGCAATCCTGCGGGTTTGACGACGGCGCCGACGCCGCCGGGCGGTAACGATTCCGGCGCTCGATCGGCAACCTTGCGGCCAATATCCACACGTTGCAGCACGCGGTCGGAATGGACCAGCGCACGCATCAGGTCGCCGACCCGTTCGTCGCCGGTAAGATAATAGAAGATGCGGCGATAGGCAGCGTTGGATACGCGCGGCTGCTTGCTGCTATCACTCCAGTGCTGGACGCCGTGGCGCGTGCCAAGGCCAGCCCAGGGGCCGGAATGATAGACATCGACCTCGCCGGTGTGGCGGGTCATCGCTTCTGCCATGCGGAATATATCCGCCCGTCCCGATCGCAAATAGCTGTACCAGAACCACAGGTCAGTCGACAATTCGCTATTGTCCCAGGCATAGCCGCCAATGTCGTAGCGCCATTGATGCCGGTCGCTGTCATAGCCGTGCATCACATCGCCATGGTTCCAGAAACCATACCAGTGGCGCCGGTCGATCTCGTCGCGATAATGGTCGATCAGCAGGTCATTTTGTCGCTCGATCGCCAGGGATAGGGCACCACTGGTCGTGCGCGGCGCCCAATCGCCGAACACGCCGGCGGCATGAATGCGATCCGGCTGGACCTGCAACCGGGCGGGGCGGGCCACCTGGGCTGCATAGCTGTCCAGCGTTGCGGCATCGGGCGTCGCGGGCAGCGCCCAAAGCCACAATTCATTGGTGCGGGCGATGCCCCTGGCCTGATCCCAGCCGGGTTCATAATCCTCATAGGTCATGTCCAGCCCGTCATTCTGGCGGGCATAGTCGGTCATCCCCAGCACGTCGCGATAGGAGCGCATGTCCATCGCCGGCGCATCAGGTGCATGCAGCCAGGCGGTCAGGTCAGCCGCGTCCCCCGCCGCCCCGTCAATGTCGAGCTGGACCGGATGGCGTCGCCAGAAATCGGCCATGCCGATCGCCGCGCCGCCCGATGGGGTACCGACATAGGCCAGCCCGCGGGCGCGATCGCCTTCCAGCGACTGGATCGGCGCACGCCCCTTGCGGGTGCGCTTGGTCAGGGTGAAACCCTGCGCATTGCCCTGGAACAGCCGGAAATCGCCCCATGCCGGTATGCTGTCGAGCAACTGGCGTAGCCGATCCGGCAGCGTGTCGACCGATGGCGTCGCGCGGCCGTCAATCTGTGCCTGACGAAAGGCTTCGCCGACATCGCGGCGCAGGCCCGTGAGTGGTCGCACCGCTTCACTGAACAGGCCGTCGTCGGTGGCGATGCGGACATGTCGATCGTGTAATGGCGCAGCCATCGGCACCTGCGCCCGGATGCCCAGGCCGCGCAGGAAATCGCGATCGGCGTCGCCGTCCCAAATGAAGCTGTGGACGATGCGGACGGCCGGACTGTCGGCGGTGAAATAGAGGCGCAGGCTGAAGGGCAGCCATTGGCGGCCGTCGCCGGCATGATTGCCCTCCACCTTGACGACGGCACGGACCGGACCGCTTTGTTCGACGGTCAGCGCGTCGATCCGGCTGCTATAGCGCTCGATCGACAGATTTTCCGATTCCTCGTCGGACGCCGCATTCTGGGCGCTGGCCAGAAGATGAACATTGCGCAGCAGGGTTTGGCCATTCCGTTCTGCCGCAGCGATGATGGCGCTGCCCGTGCGCGGTAGTCGCCAGGACGTCGTGCCAACATGCACCAGCACGGCATCGGCCTGCTGTTCGACGCGGACAGGATGCGCTGGAGCCCGATTGCGTCCGATGCCGATCGAGACATGGGAGGCGGCTCTGTCGATCATCGCCGGCAGCGCATGGCCGCTCCATTTGATCGATCCGTCCGGCCAATAGGCCAGCGGCCAGCTTTGCAGCGGCAGCGCGATACCATCCGCGCCATGCGCCTGAAGCCTGTCCGTCCCGCGCAGCGTGCCGCGGGGCCAGGGCGTGCCCCAACTCTGGCCGCCGTCCCAGGCCGGCGGGCTGCCGTCCAGCCAATGCACATCCGTTGCCGGCACGGTCTTCGCGGCGCGCGCCGGTGTCGGCAAGGCGAGCACGGCGCCACCCAACAGGCTGGACTGGAGCAGGGCGCGGCGGGAGAGGGACATGCGGTTTCCTTGGGTCAGCGAAGTGCGCGGACGGTGAAGTCACGGATTTTCAGATGGCTGGCGGTAGTGCGCAGGGCGAAGCGGCCATGGGTGTAGGGATGATCGTCCTGAAAGGCGAACAGTCGCCGGCCATCGCGCAAGAAGGCGATCTTGTCCCCGTCGGCGATCAGGACGATGTCCTGCCAGCGATTGGCGACCAGCATGTCTTCGGACCCACGCCGGTCATTTTCCGGCAATAGCGGCCGGTCGCCGTCGCGGCCGACATAGCGGCGAAAGCGGGTGGTGCTGTTGCCGTTGCCGCCCAGCCCGACATAATAGGTCTGCAGGCTGTCATACTCCTCGAACTTGCCGCTGCGCGGTCGGGCCAGGGCATCGCCGTCCGGCACGGTGGGATCATGGGCCATCCAGAAGCAGTTGAGGTCGCTCACCCGATCATGTAGCCCGCCCTGCGCCACGGCCTGCGCCCGATAGCGGATTTCGACCGGTCCCTTGAGCAGGGGGCGGAACCACAGGGTAAGCCCGGCGGGTGCCTCGATGTCGAGCGAGCCATCCTGCGCGCTTACGCGGGCCGGTGCCTCGGCTTCCACCTGCCATTGGCCAAGGCCATGACGGAAATCGTCCCGATGCAGCAGGCGGCCGGTTGCGGCACGGGCGAAGGCCGGCAGGAGCGAAGCCCCCGCCAGGCCTGCCAGCGTATCGCGCCGCGTCACAGCTTTGCCCGGACGCCGAAATAGATGCGGCGACCATAGGTTTCGATGACGTTGCGACGATAGATGCTGTTGGCATTCTCGATCCGGGTGGAATCGGTCAGGTTGACCCCTTCCAGGAACAGCGAGACATGCGGATTGACGACATAGCTGGCTGATCCGTCCAGCTGGCCGAACGCTTCGCCGAAGGACGGATTGTTGCCGCGATCGACCGCGTTGATCAGATAGCGGCTGCGCCAGTTATAGGAACCGCGAATGGCGAAGCGCCCATCATCATAGAAGAGCGAGGCATTGTAGCTGTTCCGCGACACGCCGGGGAAGGGCAGGCTCGCATTGGTGAAATAGTCGCGCCCTTCATAGCCCTTGTCCTTGTTGTAGGTGTAGTTGGCGATCACCCCCAAATGGCCCAATATGCCGGGCAGGAAATCGAGGCCCAGTTGCACGCCGGCTTCCACACCCTGGATGGTGACATGCTGGGTGCCGTTGACCGGCAGGCGGATGGTGTAGACCTGCCCGTCAATTTCCTCCTCACGGCTGTCGGTGTCGATGAAGGACTTGATATCCTTGCGGAAGGCCGTGACGGACAGATAGTTGGTGCGCGAGATATAATATTCGACGCCCAGATCATATTGCCAGGCCCGATAAGGCTTCAGCCCCGGATTGCCGCGCGATCCGGTAAGCCCAACGGGATCGAGCCGGACATTGGGCGCCATTTGCGAAGGGGCTGGGCGGGCCAGCACATCCGATGCGGTGGCCCGCACCACCAGCCTGTCGGGGACGAGTTCGGCGCGCAGGTTCGCGGACGGCAGCAGCACCGTATATTCGCCGGTGTAGCGGGCGGGGGTGATGACGCCGCCGCTGCTCTGGCTGCCCGTGGACACGGTGCGGGTGTGGACCAGGCGCGCGCCGAACACGCCCGACAAGTCGAAGCCCAGATCGGCCTTGAACGCGGCCTGGCCATAGCCGGCGATGGTTTCTTCCTTCACCCGATAGGTGTCGAGCGGCGATATGCTGGTATAGGGATCGGGAATGCCGATCGCCTTGGCGAGATCATCGCCCAGGTTCCACCAGCGGTCGATACCGGAAAAGCCGAGATCACCGGTCTTGAAGAAGCTGCCGTCGCCCATGCCGCCATAATTATTGAGCAGGCTCTGGATCGTCGCGAGTTGAGCCGCGGGCGTGGTGGTCGCCAGAACCTGCGTGCCGGTGATGCCCGATCGGGTCAGGGTCGTCTGGCCGGTAATGCCGTTCAGCGTATAGACCGCGTTGCTGAACCGGCTGCTCGATACCAGCCTGTTCTGTTCGATGCCGCCCTTCAGCGATGTCAGCAGGCCGTCATTATCGGGGCGATATTCGGCGTCGAACTTGCTGCCCTGTTCCTGCTGGCGGTTGAGGCGCGGCCGCGCCTCGACGGACAGCGTGTTGATCCCTTGGGTCGTGGTGGTGTCGATCGGCAGGATGATGTTGGGCGCATGCTGCGGATTGTCATAATCGATGGTGATCCAGGGCAGGGCGTCCTTGCCAGAAACCGACGCGGTCACGTCGACCTCGTCATTGAAGACGCGCGACGCGGCATAGGTGCCGCGGGCCGACAGCTTGACCTTGCCGACCTGCCATTCGGCGCCGACGATGCCGTTGAAGGTGCGACGGCGCAGCCCGCCGATGACGCTGCGATAATTGACGCTGGGGCCGGTCCCGGCGGCGCTGTTGTTCACGAACGTGACGGTCTGGGCCGTTTCGTCGCGGATCACGACGCCGGTCGGATCGATGCCGCCATTGGCCACCGGCTGAGTGGTGGAGAGTTGCAGATACTGGTCGTCCGACCGCGTGTCGCTCTTGGTGAAGGTGCCCTCGACATAGGCCTTGAAATTATCGTCCGGGCGCCATTCGACGATGCCATTGAGGGCATAGCGTTTGGTCGGCTCGGTCGCGGTGATGTAGCGTGGGATGTCCGGGTAGAAATCGCCAAAGCCGCTGCCGTCCAGGTCGACGCAGCGGGCCTGGTTGCGGCCCGACAGGCAGTTCTGGCTGGCGGGCGTTGCCGGCTGCACCGTTTCCACCTGGCGCCAGCCGGTGGTGCGGGCCTGGTCGTAGCGGATGGTGCGATCTTCATAGGTGCCTGACAGCAGCACGCCGATCGTGTCATGCGCGAACAGCTTGGAGCCGATCAGCGCGAATTTGGGATCCACCTTGTCCGCCAGTTCATTGTAGATGCCCTGTGCCGACCCGGCCAGATAGCCGTCCTTCGCATCGAAGGGGCGGCGCGTGATGATCCGTACCGTGCCGCCAAGGCCGCCTTCGGTCATGTCGGGCGTGGCCGATTTGAGCACTTCGAGGCGCGAGACGAACTCTGCGGGCAGGTCGCGGAAATCGACCGCCCGGTTGCTGCCATTGCCGGCGGCGGCTGCGATCGATGTCGACAGGGCCGACTGGCCGTTGATCTCGACCCGGTTGAGCGAGGGGTCGGCGCCGCGAATGGTGATCGCCTGGCCCTCGCCGCCGCCGCGGGTGATCTGGACGCCGGTCACGCGCTGGAGCGCTTCGCCGATATTCTTGTCAGGGAATTTGCCGACATCCTCGGCCGAGATCACGTCGACGACCTGCGCGGACTGGCGCTTCACGGCCAGCGCATCGGCCAGGCTCTTGCGGATGCCGGTGACGACGATGTCGGAGCGTTCGGTCGATCCCTCCTGGCTATTTCGCGGATCGGATTGATCCTGCGCCTGGGCGAAGGTGGATGTTGTGGAGAGCAGCAGAAAGACGGCGCTGGTAAGGCGATGCACGACAGAGGACCCCTTTTGTCGGACTATTGGACGAGGGGCGGGCTAAAGATAACGGAATTAGTAGACAAAAAAGTTTTTCTACCCCGGTGTGAAGGGAGGCGGGATCGAGGTCGTTCACATTAGCAACGCTAATGGATTGAATCTAGGTTGTTGTCGGCAAGGGGCTCTGCGGGACAGAGATTGCGCTACGGAGTGATGTGATTGTTCGTTCAGCCTGGCTTGGAACTACGAGATTAATTCATAGATCAGCAGCAGCCTATTGGTAATCTGCATGGGAGGCGGGCATTGACGCCAAGGACGATCCTTTGGCCTTTCTTGGTGGAGATGGCTCCCGAACAGTTCGAGTTCAGCTCGGCATGGTCCAGGCATTGACTGGATCAGATGATCGTGCGCGCCAGCAGGTCTTCGAGCCAGTCTGCAAACACTGTCGGCCGTCGCGACAGATGTCGCTCTTGGCTTCCTTGAGGCGGCGCTTGTCACGCTGCTTCTCGATCGATGGAGAGAGGAACATCCTTCTGGCGTCGATGCACTTCTCCCTGGCACGGGCAAGCGACCGACCAGAAGCCACATATTTTCCAAGGGTTACGGTTTTTCTCCGGCCGTTCAGACGATAATCCAGCCGGAAGGAAATCGTGCCATTCGGGCTGACCCGTACATACATGCCGTCCCGGTCAGAAACCTTGTAAGCTTTGTCTTTTGGTTTCAGGTGCTTAAGTGCCGTATCGGTCAACATTGTCGGGCCTCCGATCCATTTTTACCGTCAGCCCGAAAACACACCTCTGCCGCCCGAAAAATCTATGTTTTTCCAGGTATTATGGAGAAAAAATACCGTCAGGGCTACTATGACCCTGCCGGTATCTTGCTTTTCGTCGGTGAACAAGGGGAGGCGATACCGTCACGCAGGACGCAAACGCCGAAGGACACCCACCGATTGTCGGTGAATGTCCTTGGAGATAAATTATCTTTATCAGTGAGTTACGTCGTAACCGAGCGTAGTTTCGGCTCCTCTGGAGGGGCCAAATTCACTCCCACTCGATCGTGCCGGGGGGCTTGCTGGTATAGTCGTAGACGACGCGGTTGATGCCCTTGACCTCGTTGATGATGCGGGTCGCGACGCGGCTGAGGAAGGCGGCGTCGAAGGGGTAGATGTCGGCGGTCATGCCGTCGGTCGAAGTGACCGCGCGCACCGCGCAGACGCTGTCATAGGTCCGGTAATCGCCCATCACGCCGACGGTGCGAACCGGCAGCAGCACGGCGAAGGCCTGCCAGATCGCGTCGTAGAGGCCGGCGTTGCGGATTTCCTCCAGATAGATGAAGTCCGCCTTGCGCAAAATGTCGCAGCGTTCCTTGGTGACTTCGCCGGGAATGCGGATGGCGAGGCCGGGGCCAGGGAAGGGATGGCGGCCGACGAAGATGTCGGGCAGGCCCAGTTCCTTGCCCAGCACGCGAACTTCGTCCTTGAACAGTTCGCGCAGCGGTTCGACCAGCTTCATGTTCATGCGTTCGGGCAGGCCGCCGACATTATGGTGCGACTTGATTGTGACCGACGGGCCGCCGGTGAACGACACCGATTCAATGACGTCGGGATAGAGGGTGCCCTGCGCCAGATAGTCGGCGCCGCCGATCTTGGCGGCTTCCTCCTCGAACACGGCGATGAATTCGCCGCCGATGAACTTGCGCTTCTTTTCCGGGTCGGTGAGGCCGGCGAGACCGCCCAGGAAGCGCTCCTCGGCATTCACATGAACGAGCTTGATGCCATAATGTTCGCGGAACAGGCTGACGACCTGCTCGGCTTCGCCCAGGCGCATCAGGCCATGGTCGACGAACACACAGGTCAGCTGGTCGCCGATCGCTTCATGGATCAGCACGGCGGCCACGGCGGAATCGACGCCGCCCGACAGGCCGCAGATGACCCGGCCGGTGCCGACCTGTTCGCGGATCTCGGCGATCTTGACCTGGCGGAACTCGGCCATGGTCCAGTCGCCGGCCAGGCCGCAGACATGGCGGACGAAATTGGCGATCAGCTTGCCGCCGTCGGGCGTATGCACGACTTCCGGGTGGAACTGCGTGCCGTAGAATTTCCGCTCCTCGTCGGCGATCACCGCGAAGGGCGCGCCGTCCGACACGGCCACGATCTTGAAGCCGGGCGCGAATTTCGTGACCTTGTCACCATGGCTCATCCACACCTGATGCCGTTCGCCGACGTCCCACAGTCCGTCGAACAGGGCGCAGGGTTCGGTCACGGTCAGGAAGGCGCGGCCAAATTCGCCGCCTTCGCCAGTTTCATGGCCGGGGCGCACTTCGCCGCCCAGCTGATGGCTCATCACCTGCTGGCCGTAGCAGATGCCCAGGATCGGCACGCCGGCATCGAACAGCGCCTGCGGCGCACGCGGGCTGCCTTCCTCCGGCACGCCAGCGGGCGAACCCGACAGGATGATGCCCTTGGGCTTCATGCGGTCGAACGCGGCCTGGGCCTGAGTGAAGGGGGCGATCTCGGAATAGACGCCGGCTTCGCGGACGCGCCGGGCGATGAGCTGAGTCACCTGGCTGCCGAAGTCCACGATAAGGATGGAATCCTGAAGGGGCAGCGTCATCGAATCGCCTTTATATCGAGCGGTGGAAGGGATTCGCGCCCGGTTAGTCGCCCTGCCCCGATATGTCCAGTTTTCCCGGTTCAGAGCATCATCCGATTAGGGTGAATCGGATGATGCTCTGATTTCTTTTTGTTTGCCGCATTCTGCGAGTCGTCGGCTGTTCCAGCCGACTTCAGAATGCTCTAGGCATGCGCATGGCGATCCTGTTTGCGCCCCGCGGCCCGACCGAGCAATGCGGCGCCGGCCAGCACCAGCGCCGCAATCAGGAAGGCGCTGCCGATGAAGGGCAGGAGCGGCCGGGCGCCGGCCGAGGCGGAATAGACCGCGCCGAAGAAGAGCGGGGAAACGATGCCCGCGATCGCGCCGACGCTGTTGTTGGCGCCCTGCAACTGGCCCTGTTCGCTCTCGGAGACGCGCTGGGTCATCAGCGACTGGATGGTCGGCATGGCCAGGCCCCAGAGCGCATTGGGGAACATGGCGGCGACGAACAGCCAGCCGGTGGGCGCCAGGCCCATGGCGGCGATGCCGACCGCACCGAAGCCGAGGCCCACGACCATAGTGGTGCGATCGCCCAGCCGTTTCACCACCGGGCCGACCAGCAGACCCTGCACCCCCATGTCCATCAGCCCGACCAGCGCCAGCAGGGTGCCGACCTGCCAGGCGCCCCAGCCATAGCGGTCGCCGGCATAGAGGACGAACACGGCCGAGAAGAGATGATGGGCGAAATAGAGGAGGAAGTTGACGATTGCGAGGCTCGACAGCTCGGGGTGCGAGCGCAGCAGTCGCAGCGCGCCAAAGGGGTTGGCGCGGCGCCAGCTGAACGCCATGCGCTTTTCCGGGGAGAGCGATTCCGGCAGCACGATGAGGCCATAGAGGAAGGCGAGGCCGGACAGGCCGGCCGCCGCCCAGAAAGGCGCACGGTGCGAGATTTCACCCAGTACCCCGCCCAGCAGCGGCCCGGCGACGAAGCCCGCGCTGAACGCCGCGCCGATCAGGCCATAGCCGCGCGCCCGACCCTCGGGCGGGGTGATGTCGGCCATATAGGCGAAGGTGGAGGTGAAGCTGGACGAAGTGATGCCGGCGAGGATGCGGCCCAGCGCCAGCCACCAGAGATTGGGCGCGAGCGCCATCAGCACATAGTCGAGTGCCAGACCCGCGACCGAGATCAGGATCACCGGCCGGCGCCCGAAGCGATCGGACAGCGAACCGATCACCGGCGAGCAGAGAAACTGCATCGCCGCCCAGAGCGCGACGAACAGGCCGTTCCACAGGCCTGCGCTGGTGCTGGAGCCCGATAGCGTTTCGATCAGCTGCGGCAGCACCGGAATGATGATGCCCATCGACATGACGTCGAGCAGGGCCGTCACCAGGATGAAGGCGATGGCGGCGGTGCGGCGCGGATGGGCGGGGGCGGTCATGGCGCAGGCGCTATCCTGCCCGGATGGCGATGCCAAGCGCGGCGGTTGGATAATGGGTGGGTCACAGGGCGAAGTTCACAGTGTCGTCGAGCGATTCCGGCCCGATGCACCCGGAACGCGTCTGCGAAGCGACCATGGTGCGCCATGTGGATCATCCTGACGCGACGCCGGCGCGACAAGGCGGTCAGACTTGCGCGTCGCCGGGGTTGCTGTGACGCGTCTATGGGTGAGAAGGCGAAGGCAAGCGGTGGATCCATCGGAAAGGATAGATCAGGAATAATCCTATTTGGGAAGAAATTTGGATTTTGGGGGAGGGGCGGCCGGGAAGGGTGGTTTCCTGCCATTCCCCTCCCGCTGGCGGGAGGGGCAGCGAGACTTGCGCGCGCAGCGCGTTAGTAGCAGCGGGGTGGGCTTTCGCTACGTCCAGCCCACCCCCTAACCCCCTCCCGTTTACGGGAGGGGGAACAGGTCTGCTTCTGGTCGCTTGCCGCCGCTGCTGAGGTCGCTGTATCGATATTCGATACGTGCGCTAACCTTGTGGGCGACGAAACGCTCGACCCCCGGCGCCCACGCTCCAGCCGTCGAAACTGTCATGGCCCGACAGGGAGCCGCTGGCATCGCTGGGGGCGACGCGGGTACGCATATTCATAGCTGCCCCGGGCATAGAGCAGGGCATTGCCACCGACGACATAGCCGGCCCGCGCGCCGATATCCAAGCTGGAATTGCGGGCGATCAGCGACCCGCCGACGCGCGATGCGTCATCGGCGGCGACGTCGAAACCGGGCTCCCGACCGACCATGATCCTGTCAGTAAGCTGAGGATCATAAATGGCAACTCCGCCGCCGAAAAGGCGTCGCGCGATTCATGCATGTCGATGCGGCCGACATCGCTGTTGGCGCTGCCGATGCTATCACGGTTCCAGTCCGCCTGGACGCCGATATAGTGGAATGGGCGGACATGATAAGCCGGCGGCGGCGCACCAGACTGTCTCATTAGGCGAGGCAATCCGGTGGCCGGTCGATGCGGCAATGGGGAAGGATCAGTCCTGGGGCTGGCCCTTCTTCGGCAGGATCTTCTCGACGATGACGGGTGCCACGGGTGCGGGATCGACCGCGCTCTTGACCAGGTTGTCGAGACTGGAACCGTCGAGGCCCAGTTCCTTCATCAGCCCGTCGATCACCGGCGCCTGGGCACGGTAGCGCAACGCAGCGGAGACGGCCGCGCTGGCGAGATTCTGGTCGCCGCCGGCGCTTACCAATCCGTCCGTGCCGCCGTTGCCGCCGCCAGTGAGGCCGTCGACCTGCACGATCTTGATCGAGTCGATCGATTCCATCGGCTTGGCTGCTTCGCGCACCAGCTCGGGCAGCACCTTGAGCAAGGCCAGCTTGGTCTGCAGCGACATCTGGTCGGAGGAGAGGAGGTTTGCCGCCTCGTTAACGGCGCGCTGCCCCGCGGCCTCCACCTCGAAGCGGACGCGATCGGCCTCGGCGCGCAGCTTGGCGGCTTCCGCTTCGCCCTCGGCCGCGACGCGCAACGCCTCGGCCCGGTCGGCGGCGACCTGCTTCTCGGCCTCCGCCTCGACGCGGATCGAGATGGCGGCGCGCTCGGCTTCGCGGGAGGCGTCGATCAGTTCGATCCGCTTGGCGCGCTCGGCGATTTCGGTGGCGCGCGACGTCTGCACCTGTTCCTCGGCGGCGACGGCCTTGGCCCGGGCTTCGTCGGCCTGCGCCTTGGCCTGGCTTTCCTCGCGGCTCTTGTTCTGGACAGCGATCTGCTGTTCCTGCCGGGCGAGTTCGAGCGCCTGGGCCTGGGCGATCTTGGCCTGCTGCACGGCACGATCGGCCTCGATCTGCTGGCTGTCGACCAGCTTTTTCGCTTCGATCTTGGCCTGCTCGGCCTCCTGCTGGCGCAGCGACTGTTCGCGGGCGACTTCGGCCGATTGTACGGCACGGCGCATTTCGACCTCGCGTTCCTGCTCCAGCCGGGCAAATTCGGTGTCGCGTGCGATCAGCATCGACTGGCGCTCCGCCTCGAGATTCTTCGTCTCGATCTGGACACGGGTATCCTGTTCGATGTCGTTGCGGGCCTTCTTGCGCAGTTCGATCTGCTCGGTCAGCTTGGTCAGGCCCTCGGCATCGAAGGCGTTGTTGGCGTTGAAATGTTCGATCGACGTCTGATCGAGGCCCGTGAGCGAGACGCTTTCCAGCTCCAGACCGTTCATCGCGAGGTCGACGGACGACACCTGCTGCACCTTCTGCACGAAATCGCCGCGCTGTTCGTGCAATTGGTTCATAGTCATGCCGGCCGCGACCGAGCGGAGCGCGTCGACGAACTTGCCTTCGACCAGTTCTTTCAGCGCTTCAGGGTTCATGGTGCGCATGCCGAGCGTCTGGGCGGCGGTGGCGATCGACTGGGCATCGGGGCGGACGCGGACGTAGAATTCCGCCTTCACATCGATGCGCAGCCGATCGAGCGTGATGAGCGCGTCGCTATTCTTGCGCTCGACGGCAAGGCGGACGGTGTTCATGTTGACCGGCATGGTCTCGTGGAAGATCGGCAGCACCAGCGCGCCGCCGTTCATCACCACCTTTTCCCCGCCGAAGCCGGTGCGAACAAAGCCGATTTCCTTGGATGCGCGCTTGTAGAGGCGGGCGATGACGATGCCCAGCACGATCAGGACGAGCAGGCCGCTGCCGGCGATCATCGCATAGGGCAGGATGGAGAAACTCTCCTGCACGGCGGGAAGATTCATGACTCTCTCCTAGAGACGGGGAAGATAATGGTCGCCATGCGAGATGGCGCGGAACAGATGCTCTTCGCGGCGCACGAGCAGGATGGTCTCGCCTTCCTCCAGCACCTGGCCATCATTGTCAGGCTCGACCATGACATAATGGGCCTGGTCATGATGATCCTCGACCCGCGCGCGGGCGGGGGAGCCGCGGGTCGCGCGGCCGGTGACGATGCGGGCGCGGTTGCCGACCAGATGGTCGAGCGGAATGGCGGTGCTGTGGTCGCGGGGTAGCAGCGGCGCGAGCAGGCGGGCGGCAAGGCCGGTGGCGGGCAGGGCGGCGGCGCCGGCGGCCGGAACCGCAATCCAGGGCGACAGCATCGCGCCCAGCAGGTCATGCGCCGCCTGCTGGCCAAGCAACCCGATGACGGCGAAACAGGTCAGGAACAGCGCGATCAGCGCCAGCAGCGGCAGACGACCAAAGCCCAGCCAGCCGAGCAGGTCGGCATCCGCATCCAGATCGAGATCGGCGTCGCCGGCCAGGCCCAGCGCCTGGACGCCACCGATCAGCAGCATCAGCAGCAGGGCCGATACGAAGACGATATTTTCCGGCGCGAGAAGAAAGCCTGCCACCCATAACCCCCTGATTCGGAGGCGATGCTATCCGACGAAATGACGCCGGGACAGGATAAAGCGACGCGCTGTCTTAGTTCAGTGCATCGCCACGTCGCGGCTGAGATAGACCTCTGCCACGCGGCCATCCTTCATCGCGCAGGTGAAGCGGCGGGTGGTGCCTTCGGTGGCGCGATAGCTGGCGCGGGTCTCGACCTCGCCATCGATATTATAGCCGCCAGCGGTCGCGCGCGGCTCGTCGATGTGGCGGATTTCGGCATAGCCGGCCTGCCCCTGTGCCTCGTCCCGTGCGGCAAGCGCGCAGGCGTCGGTCAACTGGTCATTGCTCTGGTTGGTGGCGGCGACGTCGGAAAAATCATCCGCAGGGGGCGGCGCGCTGCCATTTCCGACATCGGCGCCATAGTCGGTGCCGCCGGCCGGGGGCGGGGCATCATTGTCGGCATAGGGCCGATTATCTGTATCGGTGCCGCGCGGTTCCTTGCGGTCCTTGGAAACGGAATTGGCGACCACCACGGCGGCGCCCAGCAGCGCGGCGATGCCGACCGCGTCGCCAAAGCCGAAGCCATTGCCGCGATCATGGCGGTGATGCCAGCCGCGATCGTCATAACGGGGGCGCGCCTGCGCCGGAGCGACGCTGCCAAGCAGCAGTCCTGCGCCGACCAGCGCTCCCGTCATCCACCGCGTCCTGTTCCCGATCATCTGCCTGTCTCCTGCGATGGAAAGAGCCATAGCCACGTCGGGCTGTCCAGAGGCTGAATGGACTCAGTCCGGCTTGCGCTGGATGTCGAGCCCGGTGAAATGGGCGGCAAAGGCATAGCTGTCGGCATATTCCTCGATCAGCTTGTCGATCGGCTTGCCCGCGCCATGGCCGGCGCGGTTTTCCACTCGCAGCAGATGCGGCTTGTCGCCGATCGACGCGGCCTGCAGCGCGGCGGCATATTTGAAGCTGTGCGCCGGCACGACCCGGTCGTCGGTGTCCGCCGTGGTCACCAGAATCGCCGGATAATCCTTGCCGCTCAGGATATTATGATAGGGCGAATAGCCATAGAGCAGGGGGAAGTCGCGCGCATTGTCGGGCGATCCATAATCGTCGACCCAATAGCGGCCGGCGGTGAAACGGTCGAAGCGCAGCATGTCCATCACACCGACCGCGGGCAAGGCGGCGGCGAACAGGTCGGGCCGCTGGTTCACCACTGCGCCGACCAGCAGGCCGCCATTGGAGCGGCCCTCGATCGCCAGGCCATCCTTGGGGGTATAGCCCTGGGCCTTGAGATATTCGGCCGCGGCGATGAAATCGTCGAACACATTCTGCTTGTTGGCGCCGCGTCCGGCGTCGTGCCAGGCCTTGCCGAATTCGCCGCCGCCGCGCAGATTGGCGATGGCATAGGCACCGCCCTGTTCCAGCCAGGCCATGCGGGTCGCCGAATAGCCGGGCGTCAGCGCGATGTTGAAGCCGCCATAGCCGTAGAGGATGGTCGGCACCGCTTGCGCATGGTCGGCCAGTATCTTCTTACGCAGGATCGTCATCGGGATCAGCGTGCCGTCCTTCGAGGGATAGCTGACCTGTTCGACGCCATAATCGGCGGGATTGAAGGGCAGGTCGGGCTGGGCGAAGAGCTGGGTCTGCTGGGTCGCCGTGTCAAAGCGGTAGATGCTGGCGGGTGTCACGAAGCCGGAGAAGGAGAAGAAGGTTTCCGGGTCGCCATCGCGCCCGCCAAAGCCGGCAGCGGTGCCCATGCCGGGCAGCGGCACGTCGCCGACCTTGCGGCCGTCCAGCTCGACCAGTTCAGCGACGGTCTCCGCTTCCGTCATATAGGCGAGGATGAAGCGGTTGCCGACCAGCGATCCGCCGGCCAGCGTATCGGCGCGTTCGGCGACCAATGGCTTTTCGCTGCGGCCCGCCCTCAGGGCGTCGAGTGTCACCAGGCGCATATGGGCGGCCTTGCGGTCAGTGACGAAATAGAGGGTCGATCCGCGGCTGCCGATCAGGCGCCAGTCATTGGCGAGGCCCTTCACCAGTGTCCGCAATTTGACCGGTCCGCCATCGAGCGCGGCGACATGGAGTTCGCGGCGCGGGTCCATGCCGGCAAAGCTGCTGACGATCAGCCAGCGGCCGTCGCTCGTCACCTGGGCAGTATGGCTGAGGCCCGGGCGATCGGGCGTCGCATAGATGAGCTGGTCCTGCGCCTGGGGCGTGCCGATGCGATGATAATAAAGCTGCTGGTCGCTGTTGGTCGATTGATAGGCTTCGCCGGCGACCGGCGCGGCATAGCGGGAATAGAAAAAGCCTTCGCCCCGCCCATCCCAGGCGGTCTGGGAGAATTTGGCCCATTCGACCTTGTCATCGAGGATATTGCCGCTGTCGACGTCGAGCACGCGCAGCGTGCGCCAGTCGCTGCCGGCGTCCTGCACCCCATAGGCCAGGAAGCGGCCGTCGGGCGAGGGCGTCCATTCGGCCAGCGCGCTCGCGCCGTCCCTGGCCCAGCGATTGGGATCGAGCAGCAGCCGCTGTTCGCCGGCCAGTCCTTCACGGACATAGAGCGGCGTCTGGTTCTGCAGCCCCTTGTTATAGCCGTAGAAATAGCGGGTGCCGGCCTTGCGCGGCACGGTGAAGCGGCCATGGGCGAAGAGCGCCTGCATCCGCGTCTTGAGCGCGTCGCGGCCGGGCAGGTCATCGATATAGCGGCGGGTGAGATCATTTTCCCGGCCGACCCAGTCGCGCACGGCGGGGTCGGTGCGGACGTCATTTTCCAGCCAGCGATAGGGATCGGTCACCTTCACGCCGAAATGATCCTCGACCAGATCCTGGCGGCGGGTGAGCGGGTAATGGAGGCCGTTGTCCGGCGGTGTCGCGTCGATCGCGGCCGGGGTCGCATCGCCCGAGGCGGCGGCGGCCACAGCAGAGGCCGGCGCGGCGGCGATCACTGCCAGCAGGGCCGGCAGCGGCCAGATCAGGCGGCGAAGCGCGCGCATCCTCTCGACCCTATTGTCCTTGAAAAGAAAACAGGCCGCAGCTTCGGATGAAGCCGCGGCCTGTTCGACTATCGTCTATCCACCGTTACCGGTGGAACCGCGATCAGGCGGCTTCGAATTCGTCTTCGTCGACGGTGTTGACCGGACCGGAGTCCTGGCCCTTGGCATCGACGTCACGATCAACCAGTTCGATGATCGCGATCGGCGCCGCGTCCGAAGCGCGGAAACCGGCCTTGATCACGCGGGTGTAGCCACCGTTGCGATCCTTGTAGCGCTCGGCCAGGACTTCGAACAGCTTGGTCAGCTGCGCATCGTCCTTCAGGCGGGCGTCGGCCAGACGACGGTTGGACAGGCCACCCTTCTTGGCGAGGGTGATCAGCTTCTCGACGTAGGGACGCAGTTCCTTCGCCTTCGGCGTGGTGGTCAGGATCTGCTCATGCTTGATGAGCGAGGCAGCCAGGTTGCGAAGCAGGGCGGTACGATGACCGGTGCTGCGCTGAAGCTTACGATGACCAACTTTATGACGCATGTCTCATTCCTTCGTTCGTTAAGGGGCCGGATGAGGTACCCCAGACCAGGCGGTTTTCATGGGGACCGCCTAATACCCCATTGACCGTCCGGCGACCGTCACGGGAGTAAATCCCGTGACGTCAGACGACGCTGTGCGTCGCTGGCCGGTCGTTCGCGTTCGCGTTGCGAACCGCCGCGCTGCTGCGCTGCGCGGCTCGCTCCGACTTAGCCCAGCAGCTCCTGTTCGAGCTTCTTGGCCATTTCCTCGATATTTTCCGGCGGCCAGCCGGGGATGTCCATGCCCAGGCGCAGGCCCATGGACGACAGCACTTCCTTGATTTCGTTCAGCGACTTGCGGCCGAAATTGGGGGTGCGCAGCATCTCGGCTTCGGTCTTCTGGACCAGATCGCCGATATAGATGATGTTGTCGTTCTTGAGGCAGTTGGCCGAGCGGACCGACAGTTCCAGTTCGTCCACCTTCTTGAGCAGATAGCGGTTGATCTGGTTGGTGTCGCTTTCGCCTTCCGACGCAGCGGCAGCGGCATGGCCGGCAGCCGGGGCAGCGGCAGGCAGCGCGTCCTCGAAGTGGACGAACAGCTGGAGCTGGTCCTGCAGGATGCGGGCTGCGTAAGCAATCGCATCTTCCGGCGTCACGGTGCCGTCGGTTTCCAGCGTCAGCGACAGCTTGTCATAGTCCAGTTCCTGGCCGACGCGGGTGTTATCCACCTTGTAGGCGACCTGGCGAACCGGCGAGTAGAGCGCATCGATCGGGATCAGGCCGATCGGTGCATCTGCCGGACGGTTGGCGACGGCGGGGACATAGCCCTTGCCGATGTCAGCCGTCAGTTCCATGTTCAGCGTCGCGCCCTGATCGAGGTGACAGATCACCAGATCGGGGTTCATCACTTCGATGTCGCCGACGACGGCAATGTCGCCTGCCTTCACCACGGCCGGGCCGGTGGCGGACAGCTGCAGACGCTTGGGGCCTTCGCCTTCCATCTTCAGCGCGACCTGCTTGATGTTCAGGACGATGTCGGTGACGTCTTCACGCACACCAGCGAGCGACGAGAATTCGTGCAGGACATTCTCGATCTTGATCGAGGTGACCGCCGCGCCCTGGAGCGAGGAGAGAAGAACCCGGCGCAGCGCGTTGCCGAGCGTCAGGCCAAAACCGCGCTCAAGCGGTTCGGCAACGAAGGTCGCCTTGCGCTTGCCGTCGCCGGTCGGCTTGATCTCGAGGGCGTTGGGCTTCTTCAATTCCTGCCAGTTCTTCATGTTGACAGTCATGTACTTCCCCTGGGGATGTGGCCGTAACGGGTAGATCCTGGACCCATCAGGACGTTCCGGCCGATGCAAACGGGTAAGCGGGCGACGCGTCCGCCGCCCGCCTTCAAGCCTCTAGCGAAGCTTAATTAGACGCGGCGACGCTTCGAAGGACGCACACCATTGTGCGGGATCGGCGTCACGTCGCGGATCGAGGTGATGTGGAAGCCGACGGCCTGCAGCGCGCGCAGAGCCGATTCACGGCCCGAACCCGGACCCTTGACTTCGACTTCGAGGGTGCGGACGCCATGTTCGGCGGCCTTGCGGCCGGCGTCTTCGGCGCACACCTGAGCGGCATACGGGGTCGACTTGCGGCTGCCCTTGAAGCCCATCATGCCGGCCGAGGACCACGAAATCGCGTTGCCCTGGGCGTCGGTGATGGTCACCATGGTGTTGTTGAAGCTGGCGTTGACGTGCGCGACGCCGGCCGAGATGTTCTTGCGTTCGCGGCGCTTAATGCGCTGGGGTTCGCGTGCCATTTTGCTCTAATCCTACAAAAATCGTTCAAAAGCAGAAGTCGCCGGAGGGTCTGTCCAAAGGACCAACCCTCAACGATTACTTCTTCTTGCCGGCGATCGGCTTCGCCTTGCCCTTGCGGGTGCGCGCATTGGTGTGCGTGCGCTGGCCGCGAACCGGCAGGCCCTTGCGATGACGCAGGCCGCGATAGCAGGCCAGATCCATCAGGCGCTTGATGTTCATCGCGGTTTCGCGACGCAGATCGCCTTCGACGGTCAGGTCGGCGTCGATGGCTTCGCGGATCTGCAGGACTTCGGCGTCCGACAGGTCCTGAACGCGGCGCGCATGGTCGATGCCCAGCTTGTCGGCGAGGTCAACGGCGGTCTTGCGACCGATGCCGTGGATGTAGGTGAGCGCGATGATTACGCGCTTGTTGGTCGGGATGTTAACACCCGCAATACGTGCCATGGTAATTAAATCTCCTGCTCCACGGGGCAGTTGGCGCCGCCCCATCTCAAAGCGTTCGGACCTCTTTCCTGGCAAGGAAAAATAGGCCATGATGTTGCTTCCCAAGACGCAAAAAAGACGGCCAGTGCAGGAAGCACTGCCGCTATTACGCGTGTAGGGAACGGCGGCCTTTATCGATTCGCCCCAAAACTGTCAATATCCGGCGCTTTTTTGACGCGATGCGTGCGATGAACGGAGCGGCCACGCGTCCGTGCGGGCGGCGGTGGCCGTGGTCGGCTATCCGCCTCTGCTGTCGCCCTGCCCCTTTTCGGGTTGAGCGCTCCGGCCGGCTCGGGCATGGAAGCGCCATGCGTCTGACCCGATTTCTTGTGTCCGCCCCGGCCCTTGCAGCGCCGCTGACCCTGTTGGTGGCAGGTTGCGTCGCGCCGCCCTCCGCGCCGGCACCGCGCCCAGCGCCAGCACCCCGGCCTGCGCCGGTGCCGCCAGCCGAGCCGGCTGCGCCCGCGGCGGTCGAGTGGCAATATCGCCCTGCGACGCCGGGCAACTGGACCTATCGTGCCGATCCGGCCGGGCCGGTGGCGCTGTTCGGCCTGTCGGCCAATGATCCCCGTTTGACGCTGCGCTGCGACCGGGCGACGCGGCGGATCAGCCTCAGCCGCGCCGGCGGCGGGCAGGGGGCGATCACGGTGCGGACGAGCTATGGCGCGAGCAGCTGGCCGGCGGTGATGGCGGGGACGCAGGTGCCGCAGCTGACCGCCGTGCGCGGCGCGAGCGACGCGGTGCTGGACCAGCTCGCCTATAGCCGGGGTCGTTTTGCGGTCGAGGTGCAGGGGCAGGAGACGCTGATCGTGCCGGCCTGGGCCGAAATATCGCGCGTGATCGAGGATTGTCGGGGCTGAAACGGGCGGTCCCGCCGTTTCGGCGCGGACGTTCAAGTATGATTCCAAAAAAGAATATTACAAGTCTTGATCCTGCGATCCGTCTGATTCACAGTCCGTCTCGTGGCTGATCGCGGCGCAGTCCAAAGCCGGCCACGCGGGCTTCAACAAGCGAAAGGAGGTGATCCGATGTCTCATGGTTCAGCAATGGGGTCGGTCAAGTCCATTCGGAAAATGCGCCGCTGACGACGCCGGAGCGTCGGTACAAACCCTTCATGGTGTAGAGACCCAGAGCGCCGACATACAGGCCGTCTCCGCCAGGGGCTTTAGCGCGAACTTGTCTTCCTTCTGGGCGGTTTCCGGCCGCTGACCATGCACATGATGGGCCGTCGGGCATTACGTCCCGGCGGCCCCTCTCATGTCCGGGGTGCGGCACCTGTTCGGGAAACCGCGAAAGGGCGGCTTCCCGAACAGGTGCCGGCCCGCTCCCCCGCCCAACCACCCGACAGGATGACACTGGATCGGGCGGTTGGGCGGGGGAGTGGGCTGGAACCGGCTTTCTCAAACAGGATTCTTACCGCCGGCGGGTTGCGAACCAGATGACGTGGCGCGGCCCCTTGCCATTGTCGCGCGCCTTGACCGCGACTTCTTCCACCGCGAAGCCCGCATTCTGCAATCGCCGGGTGAAGGCGGCGTCCGATCCCGCCGACCAGATCGCCAATATGCCGCCGGGCTTGAGCGCGCGCATCGCGCTGCCCAGGCCCGCATTGGTATAGAGCCGGTCATTGGCGTCGGCGGTCAGGCCGTCGGGGCCATTGTCGACATCCAGCAGGATCGCGTCATAGCTGCCATGGCCGGCGGCAATCACATGGGCGACATCGTCCATCACCAGCCGCACGCGCGGATCGTCTAGGCAGCCGGCGGCGAGATCGACCATCGGGCCGCGCGCCCATTCGATGATTTCGGGCACCAGTTCGGCGAGCGTGATCTGTGCCCTGGCATCCATTTCCGCGAGCGCCGCACGCAGGGTGAAGCCCATGCCATAGCCGCCGATCAGCATATGGAGGCCGGCGCGCTTGCCCAGCCGTTCCAGCGTCATCAGCGCCAGCGCCTTTTCAGACCCGCTCATCCGGCTGCTCATCAGCTCGTTGCGGTCGAGCACGATCATGAAGTCGCCGCCGCGGCGATAGAGGCGCAGTTCCTGCCCACCCGGAACGGCGGCGGTGCCCAGCAATTCGCGGGGTGTCATGGCAATGGTCCTTCAAGTGCGACGGGGAAAGCGGCCGCATGACAGGTCGCGCGCCGCTGTGCAATGGCGGCAAACGGGACGGTTCGCCGCCTATGGGCTGGTCAGCGGCGGCGCGCGGGTCTATCGGCACCGCCATCATGCGTTATTTTCTCGATACCGAATTCAACGGCTTTGGTGGCACTCTGATCAGCGTGGCGCTGGTGCCGGAACATGGCGACGATGATTTCTATGCGTCGCTGCCGCTGCCTGAAGCGATCGAACCCTGGGTCGAGCGCCATGTCATTCCCTATCTGCGTCATGTGCCACCGGGGCTGGACCATGAATTGAGCCGAGTCGAGGCGGCGGACCATATCGCTGCCTATCTGGATGGCGATTCCGACCCGGTCATCATCGCCGACTGGCCCGAGGATCTGGCCCATTTCTGCGCATTGCTGGCGACCGGGCCGGGGCAGATGGCGGCGATCGACTATGGATTGCGGCTGGAACTGATCAATGCGGCGGGCTTCAGCGCGGCGGCGAACAGCCGGGTGCCGCACAATGCCCTGCATGATGCGCGGGCACTGCGCGACTTCTACGTCAACAATTGAGCGGGAAGGGGCGGGTGCGGTTTGCGCCCCGCCCCTCGCGTTTCAGCGCTCCGTGCCCCGCGCCTTGCCCCAGGCATGGGCCGCCGTATAGCCCAGATAGGCTGTGCCGAAGAGGGCGTAGAGCGGCTCGGGCAGGGCGTCGAGATAGGCGCGCATGCCCGCGATGATCGCGCCCGCCACCTCCGGCTGCGAGCCCGAGATCAGCCCCATCGGGATCGACCAGAGCAGCAGCGCATAGATGACGTAGAGAAAGGCTGGCCGCGACCGCTGGGTCCACAGGTCGGTCGGCTCGGAGGGGAGAGGAATGTCGTCGGTCTTCATCATGATCGCGTCTCCCTTCAGCCGATGCGGTTGGCGAGCCAGCCATAGAGAAAGGCCTCGTTGGCCGGGCGGCTTTCGGCCAGCGCCAGATAGCGTTCGCCCTGCAATGCCTCGATCGCCTTGATCAGCACGGCGTCGCCCGCCGCGCCGCGCAGGGTGCGGAAGGCGCGTAGCGCTTCGAGCGTGCGGGGGCCGATCGCGCCGTCGGCCTTGAGGTCGGGATAGTCGTGCTGGTTGCGGTTGAGCGCGTTGAGCGCCCGCTGGAGAAAGGCGCTGGCGACCCCCGGCCCCATGTTGACGGCGGTGTCGAACAGTTCGGCGGCGAGCGCCATGCTCTGCTGCGCGACCGCGGCATAGCCCGGCCCATCCCAGTAAAGCTGGCGATAGATGGCGCGGGCGGTGGCGGGCGGCAGGCGCCGCATGTCGCCGGCAAAGCCGTTCGCCCGCGCGACGCCCAGCGTGATGCCCATATTGGTCGGCCCGCCGCGATCGGCCGGATGGTCGACATAGCCACCCTCCCGCGCGATCAGTTCGTCCAGCAATGTATCGATGTCCATGATCTGCCTTTCCATGGTTCGTGAATGGCGAATCATTTATCCCATATGGTTATCTGTAGGACAGGGTGAGTTGAAGGTGGTTGGCGCTTTTGCGGTCGCACGGTAGACATGACGGGGCGATGGCGCCGCGCCGGTTGCGTGTCTGCTGCATGGGCGATAGCCTGACAGACTTACATTCCTGTCGAGTGCCCCTGTGTCGATGCATCCTGTCGCCTGCCGTGTTGTCGCTGTCCTGCTTGCCCTGTTTCCCGTGCTGGCCATGGCCCAGCCGACCAATCGACCGACCCCCGGCTACACGCGGGTAGCGATCGACACGTCGGTCGGTACGATCATCGTGGCGCTCGACCAGCGCCGGGCACCGCTGACAAGTGCCAATTTCTTGGCCTATGCCGATGACCAGCGGCTCGACGGCACGGTCTTCTACCGCGCGGCGCGGCGCAAGAGCGATCCGAAATTCGGGCTGATCCAGGGCGGAATCGACACCGACCTGCGCCGGGCCTTGCCGCCGGTCCGGCATGAGCCGACCAGCCAGACCGGGATCAGGCATCTCGACGCGACATTGTCGATGGCGCGGCCGGACCGGCCCAATTCGGCTTCGGGCAATTTCTTCATCACGGTGGGGCCGACGCCGACGATGGACGCGCAGGGCAGTTCCATCGGCTATGCCGCCTTTGGCCATGTGGTGGCCGGCATGGACGTGGTGCGCCGCATCCTGGCGGTGCCGACCTGCTGCGGCACGGGGCCGATGCGCGGACAGATGATCATCAAGCCCGTCACCATCCTGCATGTGCGACGGCTGGATGGACAGGCACGGCCCACCGGCAAGGTGAAGCCCTGGCTGATCCCGCGCGCGAAGCCGCGCCCGCAAAAGTGACGGATCAGGCGATCGCCGCCTGACCGCGCATCCAGTCGCGCCCCGCATTGCGCGGCGGCCGGGCGGTGAAGCGCTTCCAGGCCTGTTCGTGAAAGAAGAAGGCGACCGCATTGACCATCGGTTCGACGAGCGCGATGCCGCCGGCCAGCGCGACCGACCCGGTCATCAGATAGGCGACGGTGAAGCCCACGGTCAGATGGATCGACAAATAGGTGGCGGTCTTGATGAGATCGAGCGACATGGCGGAACCCCTTTGAAAACTGTTGCCCGATAATTAAGAATTATTCGCAATAATCGCCAATGGCTTTTCCCGCTGGCTCTGATCGTTCCGGGCGATCAATATGGCGCAGGGAGGATCTTCATGACGGGACGGATCAGGGTCGGCATCGGCGGATGGGTCTATGAACCCTGGCGCGGCAGCTTCTATCCGGCTGGCATGCGCCAGAAGGATGAACTGGCCTATGTCGGCGTGCAACTGACCGCGACGGAGATCAACGCGACCTATTATAGCAGCCAGAAGCCGGCGACCTTTGCCGGCTGGGCGCAGGCCGTGCCCGACGGCTTCCAGTTCGCGGTCAAGGCATCGCGATTCTGCACCAATAGACGCGTGCTGGCTGAGGCGGGCGAGTCGATCCAGAAATTCGTCCATCAGGGGATCGTCGAACTGGGCGACCGGCTGGGGCCGATCCTGTGGCAGTTCATGCCGACCAAGAAATTCGATCCCGATGATTTCGGCGCCTTCCTGAAACTGTTGCCGGCCAGCGTCGATGGCGTGGCGCTGCGTCATGCGCTGGAGGTGCGACATGAAAGCTTCGACGATCCGGCCTTTCTGGCGCTGGCACGGGACGCGGGGGCGGTGGTGGTGCTGGCCGATCATGACGACTATCCGGCAATCACCGGCCATGATGTCGGCTTTTCCTACAGCCGGCTGATGCGCAGCCGGGAGGACGAGGAGACCGGCTATAGCGCGCCGGAAATTGCCGGCTGGGCCGATCGGGCAAAGGCGCAGGCGGCGCAGGGTGACGCCTATCTCTTCTACATCAGCGGCGCCAAGGTCCGGAACCCGGCGGCGGCGCGTGCGACCATCATGGCTCTGGAGCAACAGCTGTGACATCATTGCGTTTGATGCAATTGGCATGTCAGGCTTTGCGATTGTTACAATGATGTGAAATCATCATATGGCCGTCCATCCCGATCCGGGGTGTCGTTCCAATGATGGAGTCCAATATGCGTCAGGCCTTTCAGGCGACTGCGCTGGTGGTTGCGGTCAGCGTCCAGATGCTGACCTTCTACTCGGTGCTATACGCTTAAGCGCATTTTTTGCGCATGTCTTTGTCCCGTCGATGCGGGGCATAAAAAGGCCGCCCAGGGCATATGCCGGGGCGGCGCTTTTGTATCCGAAAACCCTGCCTTCCGGCGGCGGCGAGGGATCAACCCTCGGCCAGCCAGCCGGCGAGCAGATAGGCCACGACGCCGATCGGACCCAGGGCGCACAGGGTCAGCAGCACCAGGGCGACGCGGATCAGCGTGACATCCAGCCCGGTGCGGTTGGCGACGCCCGCGCACACGCCCATGATCTTCGCGTTGCGGCGGTCGAGGGTGAAGCTGTTGTTCATGGATCTGGCCTTCAATAGTATCTGTGATGGGAAAGGGGCGGTTGCCCGATCAGGCGATCGGGGCAACCGGAACCGCCGCGCCGACGAACAGGCTGGCGAAGATGACGGCGCCGACAAAGGCAAGGGCGACGCTCTGGAACTTGGCGATGGACATGATATTTACTCCCTAGATATTTGCTGGCCGGACCGTCCGGCCTTGATGCCAGACGATATTGCAGGCGGCGTGCCAGTTTCGATTTTTGGCGGAAATGCGTGGGTTCTCTTCGATCACCTATTTTTCCGCTATGCGAAAAAATCCGATGGTTGGGAAAATTTGCCGTCAATCGGTGAAAGTTACAGGTAGGCAATGAATAGGCCCTTGCTCTTCGTTTATGGCACGCTGCGGCCGGGCTTTGACGGGGCGATGGCGCATTGGCTGGCCGATCGCGCCGAGTGGGTCGGGGCAGGCTGGATCGGCGGCAGACTCTATCAGGTGGCGGATTATCCCGGTTTCGTGCCGGGGGAGGCGGGGCGCGTGCGTGGCGACCTGCTCGCGCTACCCGATGCGGAGGGGCTGCTGGCGCGGCTCGACGCCTATGAAGAATGCCGGCCCGACGATCCGCAGCCGCATGAATATCGGCGCGAACGCAGAGTGATGGAAACCGCGAATGGGCCTGTCGAGGCTTGGGTCTATCTGTACGCCCTGTCCGTTACCGGACATAGGGTGATCGCCAGCGGCGATTATCTGGCGGAACGCTGACGCGCCGACGAAGCGAACGAAAAAGGGGCGCTCCCGGCAGGAGCGCCCCTTTCTATTTCCGTCCGGTCCGTTGCCTTCAGAAGGGCAGCTTGTAGAGGTTCACTGCATTGTCCTGCAGCACCTTCTTCTTCACCGCGAAGTCGTAGCCGCCCAGCACATCCTTGAGATGCTCCTGCACGCCCGGATAGAGCGAGGTGGGGTGCGGGAAGTCGGTTTCGAACATCAGCTTGTCGACGCCGATCGTTTCCAGCAGCAGCTTGGGCGCGACCTTCTCGAACCAGAAGGTGACCCAGAAATGGTCGCGGAAATATTCCCACGGCCGTTTATGCAACATGCCCATCTTGCTCGGCAGCATCTCGTTGAACTGATGCTCCAGCGCCTCGATCGCGAAGGGCACCCAGCCCGCGCCGCTCTCGATCAGGCCGATCTTGAGCTTGGGATGGCGGTCCAGGCGGCCCGACACCATCCAGTTGCCCAGCGTCGCGGCATTGCCGATCGAGAACATGGTGGCGACCACCGACAGCGTCTGTTCAAAGCCGAAGCCATCCCAGGTGAGCGTATTGGGATCGATCGCCGCATTGAGGTGGAAATTGATCGGCAGGCTTTCGGCCTCGCACATTTCCAGGAAGGGCGTCCAATAGTCATTGAGGAAGCTCGGCACGCCGACGCGCTCGGGCGTATCGGGCAGCACGAAGCCGCGCAGACCCATGTCGATGCAGCGCCGCGCTTCGGTCTCCATCGCCTTCTGGTCCCAGAAGGGCAGATGGGCCATGTTGAAGATGCGCTCGCCCGACACCTGCTGATATTCGGCCGATGCGTCGTTATACATCTGGATGATCGCGACCGCGAGGTCGGGGTCGCCCAGCGACATCAGCGACCCGGCCTGGGTCACGCCCGAATTCTGGAAGCCGATCTGGGCATAGATGCCCATATCGTCCATCGCCTGCAGCCGTTCCTTCATCAGGTGGCCGCCCGGATGTGCCTGTTCCAGTTTGGGGAAGGCGAGGCGGCCGAGCAGCTTGTTATTGTCGGCGCGAATGACGTTGCCGCCCATCGATCCGAAATTGCGGTCGCCCACATACCAGCGTTCGACCCCGTCGGCGTCCTGCTTTACATAGGGCACCTTGGCCTTGTACTTGGCCGGCGCGCGCGAAGTGAACAGGTCGGGCGCCTCGGTGATATGCGTGTCGGTATCGACGATCTTGATGCCGGCCAGCGACGGGTCGAGCCCGCCCGACTGGGTGCTGTAATCGACCTCGCGGATGACGCCGCCTTCGGTATAGCCTTCGGCCGACCAATATTTGCGGGCGGCCTGGGCGTCGGCGACGTCCTTGTCCTTCACATCAGCCATGCTTCACCTCCAGCGCGCCCTGCCAGCTGGCCGATTCGAAGATCGGCTGGACGGAGGCGGCCGGCGACTGTTCCTCGACCGAGCGGCGGACAGCTTCATTAAGCGTGCGCTGCAGGCCGGCGGCATCGATCTGGTCGGACGGTTCATAGACGAAACCGATCGCCAGCGGCTGGCCGTCGGGCATATGGGGCAGCAGCATGGCGGTGACGTCGGCGATCGAACCGAAGCCGGCAAAACCACTGATATGACCCTCGTCACGGCAGCGCTGCACCTGACCGGCGACATCGGCGAAGACGAACTTGCGCTCCTGCGGCGCTTCGGCATTGAGGCGGCGGATCAGGCCGTCGCGGCGCGGCTGCGGCACGGTCGACAGCATCAGCAGACCGGCAGCGGAATCGGTCAGTCGTTCCTGCCGGCCACCGGCGAGGCCATTATTGGCCGAGGTGCGCAGCGCCTTCTTGCCGGCGCGCCAGTGAACGATCTGGATGTTGAGGCCGACCATGCCGAACACGGCAATGCCAAGGCCGGTCTGGGCCGACAGGCGGTCGATCAGGCCGTTGAGGACACCATCGCGCACCATGCGCGGCTGGATTGCTGCACCCAGCATCGCGGCGCGCGGGGTCGGCGAATAGGCGCGCGAACCCGGATCCTTGTGGAGCAGGCCCAGATCGACCAGGCTCGACAGCAATTCGGACGTGCTCGACTGCGGGCGGTCGAAGCGACGGACAATGTCCATCACCGTCGCCTGCGGATGATCCTCGTCGAAAAATTCCAGTACCTCGACCACGCGCTTGGCGATCTTCGCCTTGTTGGACTCGGTCTTGGCTACCCTCGGCTTATGGGACTCGATCAGAGCCATGGTTCCTCTCCTTCGTTATTGAACATGGTTGTTCACTAACGCTGGAGGACTGTCAACAAAAAATGAGATACCCTCGTTTATGTGATATTCTCTGTCTCATTCTGCGTGCCGTGCGACATATTCGCAAAGAGAGTCTGAAGCGCGCGTCGATCCGTCTTGAGCGATGGGGTGCGCGGCAAGGTGCTGACAAACATCCATTTTACGGGAACGTGGGTGGCCGGAAGATGATGGCGCACATGCGCTTCCAATGCTGCGCTCGCTGGTGCAGCATGACCGGGGTGCAGACGGATCGCAGCGACGGGTACTTGCCCCAGCCGGTCGTCCGCCATGCCTGTCACCGCTGCCTCGGCGACGGCGGGGTGCAGCATCAGTGCCCGCTCGATCGACTCGGGCAGCAATTTGAAGCCGCCCCGGATGATCGCGCCGTCTGCCCGGCCGCGCAGGAACAGAAAATCATCGGCATCGATCAGGGCGATGTCGGACGTGCGAATCCAATCCGAGCCGATCCGGGGCGAAATGACTTCCAGCAGTCCTTCGGTGGCGGGTGGCAGCGCCATGCCGGTTTCGGCATCGACGATGCGCAATTGCGCGCCCGGCATGGCGCGGCCCACCGATCCGATCTTGCGGGCACCCCATTCGGCATGGAGCGCGGCGGTCATCGACGCCACCGGTCCGGCAAATTCGGTGGCGCCGTAGGAGAGCAGGATGGGGATGCCGTAGCGCGCCTCGAACGCCTGCTGGACGCCGGGATCGAGCGGCGCCGCGCCGCAACCTATCGCGCGGAGCGAAGCGAGGTCTTCGACCGGTATGTCGGCGTCCAGCACGGCCTGCACGCTGGCCGGCGGCAGGCCGCCATGGCTGGGCCGCCAGCGCCGCACATGGGCATGCCAGGCGGCGAGCGAGAAGCGCTCCAGCAGCTCGACCCGCTGCCCGCGTAGCAGCATCGGCAAGGTCGAATAGAGACCGGTGATATTGCCGAGCGGAAAATAGAGGAGGAAGGGCGGTGCGGCCTGTGGATCGTCCGCCTGCTGCCGGGTCAGCGGGGTCGAGAGGAAATGCCGTTCGAGCAGCGCATAGGGCACGGCGAAGCTTTTCGGCGGGCCGGTGGTGCCGCTGGTCAAAATCTCGATCTGTGGCGCGGCGGTGCCGTGGCGCTGCCGGGCCAGAGGCGACGCCAGTGCATGGCCGGGCAGGGCGGCAGCGATCATGCCGTCGATCGCGACCGCTACTATAGCTTCGGCGGCCAGCACCGCTCGAATCTCCGGCCCGATATCCTCGGCAAAGGCGACCAGCGCGGCGGGGGCCATGCGCGCCAGATCGCGGGCGATCGCGGCGTCCGACTGAAAGGCATAGATCATGCAAATCGTCCGCCCCCGCGCAATCAGGCCCAGCAGCGCGGCGAGCGCCGCCGGCCGATTGCGCGCGACGAAGGCGACTGGAGCGTCCGGGGCAATACCGCTCGCATCCAGCGCGGCCTGGATCTCTTCGGCTACTGCGCGCAGCGCTCCCCAAGCGATCCATTCGCCCTCATAAAGGATCACTGCCTGATCGGCGGGCCGTTGTAGGGCGGCGGCGGCGAGCGCGCGCAGACTGGGTTGATCCGTCTCCATGGCGCGATATTGCGGTAGAGCGCGGCGTTGGTCAGCCATTGTCCGCAACGCCCTGGCGATCAGTGCTGCGTCCGCCTTTGCCGCGCGTTGGCCCGGTCCTACCCTGCCACCCATGTCCGGCCCTGCCGCCCTGATCGACCCCGATGGCCTGACGCTGCCCTGGACCGGGGCGGCGCAACCCTATGGCCTGATCGATCTCGACCGGGCGCCGCGCACTGATGCCCCGCTGCATCTGCCGCCCTTTCCCTTGCTGGGGATCGGCGACCCGAGCCATCCGCTCGCGCCGCGGCTCGATGCGTTGGTCGAACTGCCGGTGTCGCTCGGTGCGATCACGCAGCAGATCGCGGCCCAGCCGGAAGCGGCGCGGGTGCTGGTGCAATTGCTGCGGCTGATCGACGGGCTTGACCCGGCCCAGGCGCTGGTCGCCGAATCGCTCGCTTATGGTCTGCTTCAGGGCAGCGCCGGTCATGCCCGCTGGCTGGCCGCGCAAATGCCCGCGCCGGTGCAATCGCCCGGCACCATCCGGGTCGATCGGGATGGCGACCGGCTGTCGATCCTGATCGATCGGCCCGACGCCCATAATGCCATCGACCGCGATCTGCGCGACGGGCTGCGCGCGGCGTTCGATATTGCCGCGTTCGATCCCGATATCAGCCATGTCAGCCTGCGCGGGGCCGGGCGCAGCTTCTGCACCGGCGCGGACCTCAGCGAATTCGGCACCACGCGCGATCCGGCGACCGCCCATGATATCAGGATGCAGACGCTGCCGGCCCATGCGCTGCTGGGATGCGCTGACCGGCTGTCGGTCCATGTACAGGGCGGTTGCGTTGGATCGGGCCTGGAAATGGCGGCCTTTGCCGGGCACATCACAGCCAGCGCCGACGCCTGGTTCCATCTGCCCGAACTGGCGATGGCGATCATTCCGGGCGCCGGGGGCTGCGTCTCGCTCAGCCGCCGGATCGGGCGTCAGCGCGCAGCGCTGATGATCCTGTCGGGCAAGCGGATCAATGCCCGCACGGCCTTAGGCTGGGGTCTGGTTGATACGATCATGGACGATTGATCCACCGATCCACGTCATCGCCACATCCTGCGCCAATAAGCGGACCCGTGCCTGCCCCCAGGGGCGATCCAGCAGACACAGGTCGGCCGGCGCGCCGATGGCGATACTGCGCTGTCGGCGCAGGTCCAGCGGATCGGCGAGATAGAGGGCCAGCGCCCCTTCGGGCGTCAGCGCCTCGTCCTGCCCGATCACTGCGCCATCTGCCGTTTTGCGCGATACCGCCGCGCGCATCGCCGCCCAGGGATCGGCAACGCCATAAGGCGCGTCGCTCCCCGCCGCCAGCACCAGCCCGGCGCGGGCGAAGGCGCCCAGCCGATAGAGCAAGGGCCGCTCGCGCGGTTCGACATCGCGCAGATACTGATCGCCGCGCTCGGCGATGAAATGCGGCTGGCTCACTACCTGCACGCCAAGCTCGACCATCTGTTCCAGCAGCAGGTCTGGCGTGATGCCGGCATGTTCAATCCGGTCGCCCGGCCGCGCGCCGGCCTGTGCCAGCGCGGCGAGGGTGAAGACCAGTTCGGTCTCGGTCGTGCAATGGCTGGCGATCGCCCGGCCCTGATCATGGGCGGCGCGCAGGAAGGCGATGCACTGGTCGAAGTCGGGCAGGGCATTTTCATGCAGGTGCAGCTTGGCCGGGCCGACCGCGATGCCGGGCGGCGGCGGTGCGTCACCCAATGCGAGCGTGCCGGCGGCGACCAGATGCTGCGGCAGGTGGCCGGCTGCCCGTTCGGCGGCGAAATAGCGCAGGCTCGCGCCGTCATTACCGGGCGACATGTCGGTAACGCCGGTGACACCATGGCGCGCCAGTTGGGTCCCCACAGCATCCAGCGCCGGTGGCGTGCCGCCCAGCACCCGGCGCAGCCAGCCATCCTCGTCGAACAAGCGCCCGGTCCAGCGCCCGTCGATCCACTCCAGTCCCGGCGGCGGGGCATCCAGTGCCAGCAACAGGTCGAGCGCCCGGCTGTTGAGCAGCCACATGCGCCCCGACCGATGCTGGATGCGCACCGGCCGTTCCGCCTGCCAGCGGTCGATCGCCATCGCATCGGGCAGGCCGGCGACGCTCTCATGATAGCCTATGCCGCGCAGCCAGCCCTCGCCCGGCTGCGCCAGCGCGGCGGCCAGATCGGCTTCGTTCAACACGGCCGGCGGTCCGCAGGGCAGCGAGGCGCGGGCGACGGCATGGGCCGCAAGATGGATATGGTGGTCGTGCAGGCCGGGCAGCAGGGCGCTGCCGCGTGCGTCGACCACAGGCTCACCGGGGAGCGTGGCGAGCACGCCGATCGCCGCGATCCGTCCGTTGGCGATGCGCAGGTCGGCGCGGCCCACGCCCCATAGTTCGGCGTCGCGGATCAGCACAGCCAGGCCCCATTATCCTGTCCCAGCGCCGCGATCGGTCCCGTGGTTCGCGACGCAACGGCGGGGAAGGCAAGGCCCTCGGCCTCGGCCCAACATTGCAGTGTCGCGGAGAAGCCCGCTTCGTCACGCGCCTTTTCCCAGGCGATCGCCTCGGCCACCACGGCGCTCATCGACAGCAGCAGATGCGCGCCCGTGCCTTTATGCCACTGCGCCAATGCCTGCCGCGCAGCATGGAGGCCGGTCAGCGGGTCGGCGCAGGCATCGCCGCCAAAGCCGATCCGCCCGCTCGCCTCTCGCAGCGCGGCGCTCAGTCCCCCGGCGACGCTGCAATCATCGCCAAAACCGATCCAGTGGGCGACCTCGCCGTCGGCGCCATGGCCGGTGATCGTCACCCAGACCAGCCCCGGCACGTCGCGCACCAGTGCGTCGGCATCGATCCCCAGTTGCGCCAGCGCGCGGGGCCGGGCGGCGGCGATCACCATGTCGGCGCGGCGGATCAGCGCGATCAGCGCCGCCCTATCCTCCGTATCGCGCAGGTCGATCGCGACATTGGCCTTGTGCTGGTTCAGCCGCGCGAACAGCAGCGGGTCGCCCTCGCGCATCCGGTCGGGCCGGTTGCGGCTCTCCACCTTGACGACCTGCGCGCCGGCCAGCTCCAGCAAATGCCCGGCCAGCGGCCCGGCCCACAGCGCCGACAGGTCGATCACCAGCGGCGGACGGTCGCGCTTCGGCCGCGCACCCCCTGTCACCCTCAGGCGACAGGCGGGGCTGGCCGGCACCTCGTCGATCGCCGCGATCGCGAGGCCGAGCTGGCGCCCCTGTGTCACGATCGCGTTGGTCTGCGCAGTAGCGAAAGCCGTGACAATATCGCTGTCACTTTCGATGGTCGCATCACCGAACAGCGCCGGCATCAGATCCCGGTCATCGGCCCGCGCCAGGGTCAGCGCGACCTGTCCGTCGATCGTGTCGTAGAGATGGCACCCCCCACCGGCCGAGCGCCGGCCCGGTATCGAAAAGCCGTTCAGCGCCGCCCGCTCGCCCAGCAGTTGCGCGCCGCTCAAACCATCCAGTGCCGGCGTTCCCGCCAGCGCCCGGATCGCCTCCAACTGCGCCTTGGCCCAGCCGGCAAGCGGCAGGGCGAGAGCCATGTCAGGCTGCGAACAGCTTCTTGATTTCTCGGCGGAGGAGCTTGCCCATTTCATTATAGGGCAGGCTCTTAGCAAAGAGCACGCGCTCGGGCACCCGCGAAGAACGCAGCCGGGCGCGGATGACCTGCTTCAGCTCCTCGTCGGCCGGCGCCTCATGGCCGTCGCGCACGACCACGATCAGGCCGACCGCCTCGCCCCATTCGGCCGACGGAATGGCGACCGCCGCCGCCTCGGCAATGGCGGGCAGGGCCAGCATCACATCCTCGATCTCGCCGGGCGAGATATTCTCGCCGCCGCGCACGATCACGTCGTCGGCGCGGCCCGACAGGAACAGATAGCCCTCGGCATCGATATAGCCGGCGTCGCGGGTCGGGAACCAGCCATCGGCGTCGAGCGCGCTGCGCTCGCGATATTCGCCCGACACCTGGTCGCCACGGACATAGATTTCGCCCGGCTCGCCCGCAGGCAGGCAGCGGCCGTCCTCGTCCCTAATCTCGATCTCGACCGTCGGCAGCGGCCGGCCGACCGACGCCAGCCGGGCGCGGGCGGCGGGATCGGTCGCGGCATGGGCGGCGCGATGCTCGTCCGGTCCCAGCAGGGCGACGGTCGAGCTGGTCTCGGTCAGGCCATAGGCGTTGGTGAAACCAGTGTCGGGAAACAGGTCGAGCGCGCGCTGGATCAGTTCCAGCGGCATCTTGCCGCCACCATAGGCGACCGCGCGCAGGTTGCTCAGGTCGGGTTGGACACCCTTGTCTACCGTCTCGATGATGCGCGAGAGCATGGTCGGCACGACGAAGGCATTGCTCGCCCGCTCGCCTGCCGCCAGATCGAGCCAGGCGGCCGGATCGAAGGCCGGCAGCAGCAATATGCGGCGCAGCGCATAGATGGAGCTGAGCAGGGCGGCGATGCCGGCGATATGATAGGGCGGCACGCTGACCAGCGCGGCATCCTCTTCGGGCGCGGCGCCGAATTCGACCGTGCCCAATATATAGGACACCAGATTGGCGTGGCGCAGGATCGCCGCCTTGGGCGCGGCAGTCGTGCCGCTGGTGAAGAGCTGGATCGCGACGCCATCGCCTTCGTCCGCCTCGGTCGGTGCATCGGCCGCAGCGTCCAGCGCGGCGGTAACGAAATCGCCCCGCGCCAGCACCTTGTTGTCGGCCGAGGGGCAGAGCCGTTCGACCCGCGCGACATCGCCGATGATCAGCGCCGGGGTGATCCGCTGCAACAGCGCGGCCAGGTCCGCGTCGGCCAGCCGATAGTTGAGCGGCACATAGGGCACGCCGGCGATCGCCGCGCCGAACAGCGCCATCGCTGCCGCCTCGCTGCTTTCGTCGAGCAGCGCGACGTGGCTGCAGCCGCTGTCCCGGATCAGCGCGGCGGCGCCGCGCGCGCCGGCCAGCAGCCGGGCGTAGCTCCAGCGCTGGCCGTCACAGACCAGGCCGATGCGGTCGGGCGCGGCATCGGCCGCCATTTCAAGGAACAGGGCGATGTTCATGGGGTGCGCGTCAGTCCGAAGCGGGCAGGGGCTTGGCGTCCTTGGGGCTCAGGGCGACGCCGTCGACTGACAGCGAACCCTTGCCCGGCTTGACGCACAGCAATTCGAAACTGCCGGCCGCATCGACATAGCGCTTGCCCATCAGCGTTCCGGCGCTGAAATCGGCGGCGGGCGTGCCGACCGCGTCCGGCTTGGCTTCGCCCATGGCGCTGCCGCCGCATTCGATCGCGCCGGTTCCGCTGCGGATCACCATCACTTCGGTGTCGCACACCGCGCTCTTCAGTTTCGTACCCGGTTTCATATCATTCCTGCCTTCCAGCCCCCCGACATCCGCCCCTTCAGGCGATAGCGCCGCTGGCCTTCCATTGTTCAATCTGGTCCCACTCGACGCCCAGTTCCATCAGCACCAGCTCGGTATGTTCGGATGCCTGGGGCGATCGCGTGGTCTGCACCGGCTGGCCGTCAAACTGCACCGGGCCGCGTACCAGCCGCAGCGGCGCGCCGCCATCGGCGCCCTCCACCTCGATGATCATGTCGTTGGCGACGGCCTGCTCGTCGGTCAGCAGATCCTTGAAGCTCTGGATCGGTGCCCATTGCCCCTTCATCGTTTTCAGATGCTCGCGCCAATAGGCGAAGGGCTTCTGACCGAAAGCCTTGACCAATATGTCGCTCGCCGCGCCGGCATTCTCGATCAGCGCCAGCACATCCTTGAAGCGCGGATCGTCCGCCGCCTCGGGCACGCCGACATGGGCGAAGGTATCGGCGATCAGGCCGGTGGGGCTGACCATGCACAGGTTGATCGTGCCGCCATCCGACGTATGGAAATTGCCCATGAAGGGGTTGCGCAGCGATCCGCCGGAAGACGGCATGCCGTTGCGGGTCAGGATGTCGGTCTCCATCACCTGCGCGATCAGCGCGCCCGATGCCCACCAGGCGCTCGACAGCAGCGAGACGTCCAGCTCCACCGCCTCGCCGGTCTGGGCGCGGTGGAACAGCGCGCCGGAAATGCCGCCGGCAATGAACATGCCGCCGATCGAGTCGCCAAAGGCAGGAATGCCCTGGGTCAGCGGGCCGGGCAGTTCTTCGGGCGTCATCGCATGGGCGACGCCGCTGCGCGACCAGAAGCAAGTGCCGTCGAAGCCGCCGACCTCGCGCTCCGGCCCCTTGTTGCCCAGCGCGCTGCCGCGGGCATAGATGATGTTGGGATTGGCCGCGCGGATATGCTCGATGTCGAACTTGTTCTTCTGCCGCACCTGGGGAAGATAGTTGGTCAGGAACACGTCGGCACTCTTCGCCAGCTCATAGAGCACGGCCTGGCCTTCTTCCGTCGACAGGTCGATGCCGACGCTGCGCTTCCCGCGATTGGGATGCTCGAACAAGGTGTGGCGCAGCGGGTCGAGTTGCACCCCACCCATGTTCAGGAACCCGCGCTGCGTGTCACCGCGCACCGGATGCTCGATCTTGATGACGTCCGCGCCCCAGTCGGCCAGGATCGCGCCGGCAGCCGGCACATAGGTGAACTGCGCCACTTCCAGAACGCGCACCCCCTTCATCACCTGGGTCATAAAATCAGCCATCCCCTCATTCGCCGCATGATGCGACCTGTTGGGGAAAGGGTAGAAGCTGCGCCGGTCGCCGCAAGTCCGGCGGGCCTGCTATCGCTATCGCGATGCGCCCCGGTCGCCTAGCGCCGCGGCGATATTGCCGGCGTCGGCCAGGCCATGGGTTGAGCCGCCTCGCCGCTATGCCATAGCCGGTCCGAAAACAGATGTGGGAGACATGCCATGAAACTCGACTCTTCCCTGTCCGCGGTGGTGACCGGCGGTGCGTCGGGCCTGGGGCTGGCGACGGTGCGGGCACTGCGCGACGCCGGCGTGAAGGTCGCGATCTTCGATATCAACGAGGATAGCGGTCAGGCGATCGCGGGGGAGGTCGGGGCTACCTTCTGCAAGGTCGACATCATGTCGGAAGACAGCGTGCTCGCCGGTTTCGAGGCGGCGCGGGCGGCGCAGGGGCAGGAACGCATCCTGGTCCATTGCGCGGTCGTGTCGAAGGGCGGCAAGACCGTGTCGAAGGACAAGGAGACCGGCGGTTTCAAGCGCATGTCGACGCAGGATTATGCGATTTCGGCCGAAGGCGTGCTGGTCGCCAGCTATCGCATGGCCTCGATCGCGGCGCTCGGCATGGCCGCGCTCGACCCGCTGGAGGATGGCGAGCGGGGCAGTATCCTCCTGACCTCCAGTGCTGCGGCGCAGGATGGGCAGGTCGGCCAGGTCGCCTATGGCTCGCTCAAGGCCGGGGTCAACGGCATGGTGCTGCCGATGGCGCGTGACCTGATGGAGCTGGGGATTCGCGTCAATGCGATCATGCCGGGCATCTTTGCGACGCCGCCGATGCTGCGCTTTAAGGACATGAATCCGGCCATGTACGAAAGCCTGAACAATAGCGTGCCCTTTCCCAAGCGCCTTGGAAAGCCGGAGGAATTTGCCGGACTGGCGCTGGAGATCACGCGCAACAGCTACATCAATGCCCAGCTGTTCCGCATCGACGGCGCGATTCGCTTTCCGCCGCGCTGAATCACCAGCGCTGCGTCCTTTGGGCGAAAAGGCCGCGTTCCGGGTGGACGCGGCCTTTTGTCTGCCTGTGCAAGCCGCTGTTCGCACATGCAAAAATAAATACTAAGCTAGGTTGACATTATCGCCGGCAATAGCTAACCTAGCTTAGTGTTAAGGGGATATCGTTCCTCGACCCGTTTTTAGTTGAAGAGGTTGTGCCATGACTCGTTTCGCCAAGATCGCCCTGTCGCTCTCCCTCGCCGCTGCCGCCCTGCCGCAGGTTGCTGCCGCTGGTGAAGCCGTCCAGATCAGCGCGGCCACCGCCGCCGCCGATTACAAAGGCAAGATGCTTTACACTGCGGGTGGTGATCGCCTGGCCGCCATCTATCGCGTCGCGGCCGACGGCAACGCCCAGATCATCCTCAACGGCAAGATGGTGAATGTTCCGGCGTCCAGCCTGACCGCCGCCGACGGCAAGCTGACCACCAGCCTGTCGAAGAAGGATCTGCTGACCGCGCACTAAGAGATCGCCGGGCGCGGCCTCCCCTGCGCCGGCCGATAGCGAATGGGCCGCTCCTTGCTGGAGCGGCCCTTTTTTATGTCCGGGAAGGGAGGGGCGCCGGGACGGCGGCAGCCTTCAGGGCTTGACGATATTTTCCGAAATGGTGTCGAGCAGGCTGTTCAGGCGCTTGAGATCCTCGGCCGAGAAACCGGCAAAGGCGACTTCCTCATTCTCCTGGGCGATGCCCGACAGCTGCATGGTGATGGCCTGGCCGCGCTCGGTCAGGAATACGGCATGGGCGCGCCGGTCGTCATCCTTCTGCCGCCGCTCCAGCAGGCCGTCGGCGCAGAGCCGATCGATCAGCCGCCCGGCCGATGCCTCGGCCATTTCCAGCAGGTTGGCGATATGGCGCTGGGTCGTGCCGGGGTAACGCGCGACCGCCGCGATCACCGTCCATTGCGAACGGGTAACGCCCAGCCGCACCACGCTCTGGTCGAAATGCGCGCGCAGCTGACGCGCGATGATCGTCAGCTTCATCGTCGCGTTGCGCATCAGCGCCGGCGGGTTGTCGGCGAGTGTCTTGTCCTGCAGGCTTTCCATTGTGCGCGCAGCATAGCGCCATCGCGGCGAAACGAAAGCAGCCTCCTCCTGTTCGGCGCAGCGCGGCGGCCGGACGATCCGATCAGACACGTTCGATGATGATCGCGGGCGCCATGCCCCCGGCCGCGCACATGGTGATCAGGGCATAGCGACCGCCGCTGCGCTCCAGCTCGTCGAGCGCGGTGCCGATCAGCACCGCCCCGGTCGCGCCGATCGGGTGGCCGAGCGCGATCGCGCCGCCATTGGGATTGAGCTTGGCCCGGTCGACGCCCAGATCGCGGATGAACTTCTCCGTCACCACGGCGAAGGCTTCATTGACCTCGAACACGTCGATGTCGGCCACGGTCAGGCCGGCCTTGGCCAGCACCTTGCGCGCAGCCGGGACCGGGGCGTTCAGCATCAGCGTCGGATCGTCGCCGACATTGGCGGTCGCGACGATGCGGGCGCGGGGCTTCAGCCCATGGGCATCGGCATAGGCTTTCGATGCCAGCAGGATCGCCGCCGCGCCATCGACCACGCCTGACGAGGTGCCGGCATGATGCAGCGGTTCGATCGCAAGGTCGGGATATTTCTGGTTGATGAGCTGACGGAAGGTCGGTCCGTCCTGACGCGAGGGCATGTCCATGAACGCGGCGAAGGCGGGTTTCAGCCCGGCCAGCTGCTCGGCGGTGGTGTCGGGGCGGGGATATTCCTCATGGTCCAGCACGACGCTGCCATCCTCGTCATGCACCGGCACGGTCGACCTGGCGAAGCGACCTTCCTTGAGCGCGATGCCGGCGCGGCGCTGGCTCTCCGCGCCAAAGGCATCCAGCTCTTCGCGGGTGATCCCTTCCATGGCGGCGATCGCGTCGGCGGCGACGCCCTGGTTCGACTGGGGATGCTTGTCCTGCAAGCGCATATTGCCGGTGCCAAGGCCGCCCGCGGCCTTCACGCCGGCCTCGCGCAACGACTGGCCATACCAGGTGACATAGGACATCATCTCGGTGCCGCCGGCGATCACCAGATCCTCCATGCCCGACATGATCTGGGCCGCGGCCAGGTTGGTGGCGGTCAGGCCGCTGCCGCAGAAGCGATCCAGCGTCACGCCCGAAGCCTTGACGTCATAGCCCGCATCGAGCGCCGCCATCCGGCCAAGATCGCCGCCCTGCAGCCCCATCTGTGCGCTGGTGCCCCAGATGATGTCGTCGACGTCGGCGGTGTTCAGATTGTTGCGGTCCTTGAGCGCCTTCAGCACCGCCACGGCAATATGCTGCGGGTGCATGTGCGACAGCGCGCCCTTGCCCATCTTGCCGATGCTGCGCGGGGTGCGGACGGCATCAATGATATAGGCGTCGGTCAAGCATCTTCTCCCGGTCTCTTTTCCCGCAGGCGCGGCTCTCGCATCCTATCGCATGGAAGCGGGACGCCCCCCAATCGCACAGGCGATTGATCGCGCGCCGATTGGCCTGCGTCGCCCGGCTGGTGCAGGCTGGGCGGGCAGATGATGAGGAGGGAGAAGGATGGCGCAAGGCGATGTCGCGCAGGCGACGGGCGGCAGCTTCGCGCCGCTGCGCGAACCGGTGTTCCGCCGCATCTGGACCGCCAGCCTCCTTTCCAATTTCGGCCAGCTGATCCTGGGCGTCGGCGCGGCTTGGGAAATGACGCGGATGAGCGCATCGCCCAGCATGGTGGCGCTGGTCCAGACCGCAATGATGCTGCCGCTGATGCTGGTGACATTGCCCGCCGGCGCCTTTGCCGACATGTTCGACCGCCGCCGGATTGCGATGGCGGGCCTCGCCTTCTCGATGCTTAGTGCCGTGACGCTGACCCTGCTGGCCTGGACCGGCCATACCGGCCCCTGGATGCTGCTTGCCTTCTGTTCGCTGATCGGCGCCGGCGTCGCGCTCTATTCGCCGGCCTGGCAGGCGTCGATCAGCGAACAGGTCGGGCCGCGCCTGCTGCCCGCCGCCGTCGCGCTCGGCACGATCAGCTATAATGTCGCGCGCAGCTTCGGTCCGGCGCTGGGCGGCATCATCGTGCTGGCGGCCGGCGCCCATGCCGCCTTTGCGATCAACGCGATCTGCTATCTGCCGCTGTTCCTCGCCTTCTTCGCCTGGCAGCGGCGCCATGTGCCCGCGCGCCTGCCGCCCGAACAATTCCACCGGGCGATGGTATCGGGCATGCGCTATGCGCTGCATGCCGGCGCGATCCGCACGGTGCTGCTGCGCGCCTTCCTGTTCGGGCTGGCCGGGGCGTCGGCGTCGGCGCTGGCGCCGCTGGTGGCGAAGGATCTGCTGGGCGGCGATGCCAGCGTCTATGGCCTGTTGCTGGGGGCCAGCGGGGTGGGGGCCGTGCTGGGGGCGCTGCTGGTCGGGCCGTGCCGCGACCGGTTCGGAACGCAGCGGACCACCGCCGTGCTGGCGCTGGTCAGCGGCATCGCGCTGGCGCTGGTCGGGGCCAGCCGCCATGTCTCGCTCACCTGTCTGGCGTTGCTGGTCGCGGGCGGTGCCAATATATTGACCATCGCCCTGTTCAACGTCTCGGTGCAGCTGTCGGCGCCACGCTGGGTGACGGCGCGGGCCTTGTCGCTCTTCTCCTCCGCACTGACCGGTGGCATCGCGATCGGCGCGCTGCTCTGGGGGCTGGTGGCGCAACGCTGGTCGGTCGATGTCGCCCTCTATGGATCGGGACTGGCATTGGCGATTCTGCCGCTGCTGGGCTGGCTGCTGCCTCTGCCCGAAACCAGCGAGGCGGATGTCGAGCCCTTTATCATTGCGGGCGAACCGGAAGTCGGCATGGCGCTCACCCGTCGTTCCGGCCCGGTCATCATCGAGATCGACTATGATGTCGACCCAGATCAGGCGCGCGATTTCTATGCGGCGATGGTGGAGGTGCAGCGCACCCGGATGCGCAATGGCGGCTTCAACTGGTCGATCGCGCGCGACATCGCCGATCCGGCGTTATGGACCGAACGCTATCAATGCCCGACATGGGGCGATTATCTCCACATGCGCGATCGCTTCACCCAGGCCGACAAGCTGGCCCAGCAGGTGGCGCGCGCCTTCGACCGCAAGGCGGGCGAGGTGCGGGTGCGGCGGCGGCTGGAGCGACCCTTCGGGTCCGTGCGCTGGCGCGCCGATACGCCCGATCCGCGTCAGGATACGATCGGATATCTTGGCCCCTGAACGGCGCGCGGCAACGCCGAGGCGATGAGTACGGCGCTGGCCGCTTATCTGCGCGCGAGACCATCGTTCTCCGCACTATCATGTCCCCCATAGGGAAAGCCGGACCACCGGCGACCGATCATGGGAGGCAAGGATGATCCATCGGAAGACGCTTATTCGTTCGTCGGGCATTGGCGCGGCCATGCTGCTGGCCACGGTCTCGCACCTGGCCGTTGCGCAGGAGGCTGCACCGCCGCCGGCCCAGAATGACCAGGATCTGATCATCGTTACCGCGCAGCGCCGCGCCGAATTGTCGCGCGACGTGCCGATCAGCATCACCACCGTCACCCAGGATCAACTGACCAGTGCCGGTGCCAGCCAGTTGACCGACATCGCCACGGTCACGCCGGCGCTGCGCTTCGACAGCGCCGCCGCCTTTGTCCAGCCGACCATTCGCGGCGTCGGCACGGCGGTCGCCAGTTCGGGCGGTGGCGCCAATGTTGGCATCTATGTCGACGGCTTCTACTCGCCCAACCCGCTGGCCGCCGATTTCCAGCTGATGAGCCTGAAAAGCGTGCAGGTGCTCAAGGGGCCACAGGGCACGCTGTTCGGCCGCAACACCACCGGCGGCGCGATCCTGCTGACCACCGCCGATCCCAGCAGCGACGGCGCGGGCGAGTTCAAGGTCAGCTATGGCCGCTTCAACAGCCTGGCGGTGCAGGGCTATGCCACCTTCGGCGTGGTCCAGGATGTGGCAATGGATGTCGAAGCGCTGTTCCGGCGCGGCAACGGCTTCGTCCACAATGTCACCACCGGCAGTGACCGGGACGGACGCTACAGCAACTGGTCGGTGCGGACGGGGATCAAGGCGGACATCAGCGATTCCGTGTCGCTGCTGCTGCGCTACACCCATGGCGACACCGACGATCCGACCCTGCTCAACACCAATATCTATGTCGGGGACGATATTGGCGGCGCGGGCACCAACCTGCCGTCCAGCCTCTACGCGACCAAGCATAATGACGTGGCGACCGGCGGCCCGACCGAATTCCTGTCGAACAATGACGTGATCCAGGGGACGCTGAAGGCGGACCTGGGCTTTGCCGACCTCACCTCCTACACCCAGTATCGCGACGAAAATTCGCTGATCGTCGAGGATCTGGACAGCACGGCGGCGAACATCTTCCTGCTGCACATTCCGGTGCGCAGCCAGACCGTCTCGCAGGAATTGCTGCTGACCTCGAAGCCGGGCGGACCGCTGCAATGGACCGCCGGCCTCTTCTACTTCAACAACAAGGACCGATGGGGCACGCGGGTCGGCACGCCGACCGCCGGCGATCCGCTTGCCAGCATTGCGCTGGGCGGTTCGGGCACCAACAGCAAATCCTATGCCGCCTTTGCCGACCTCACCTATGCCTTCACGCCCGACCTGTTCCTGACGGTGGGCGGGCGCTACAGCCACGACAGGATCGGCGACGCCTATTATATCATCCCCTTCTCAGGCGTGCGCACCTATGTGCCGGACCTCAAGGGCAACAAGTTCACGCCGCGCGCGGTGCTGCGTTACAAGCCCAGCGAGGAATCGAGCGTCTACGCCTCCTATAGCAAGGGCTATAAGTCGGGCATTCTCGACGTCGGCGGCAATACGGGCAACAAGGTCGCGCCGGAGGATATCGACGCCTTTGAAGCCGGCTTCAAATATGATGATCGCCGCCTGTCGGTCGATCTGTCGGCCTATTATTATGATTACAAGAATCTGCAGGTGTCGCTCTATCGCGGCAACCCGCCTTCAGCCCAGATCATCAACGCCGCCTCGTCGGAAATCTATGGTCTGGAAGGCCAGCTATCCTATCGGCTGACCGACCGGTTCCAGTTCAATGTCGGCGCCGCCTATACCCATGCGCGCTACACCAATTTCGAGGATGCGCCGATCTATACCCGCTGCACCCTCGCCAGTTGCGCGGCGCAGGGGATCAGCTTCGTCGTCGTGCCGACCCAGCTCAATGACGTGCATATGCAGCGCACGCCCGACTTCACCGGCAATGTCGGCGCGCGTTACACGCTGGATCTGGCGGGCGGTTCGCTCGCCCTGTCGGGCAATCTCTATTACACCTCGAAATTCTATTTCGGCCCGTCCGGCACCCAGTTCGCGCAGAAGGGCTATGAGGTGCTGGCGCTGCGCGCGGAATGGACCGACGCCAGCGACCGTTTCTCGCTGGCCGTCTTCGGCGACAATGTCACCGACAGCCGCTACCGCACCCAGGTGCTCAGCAATAATTTCGGCATCGGCAATGTCTGGAGCGCGCCCGCGACCTGGGGCGTCCAGGCCGGCGTCAAATTCTGATCCGGGCGGCAAGGGAGAGGATGGCGATGGGCAAGCACTATCGGGTGATCCAGTGGGCCACCGGCAATATCGGCGGCCGCGCCCTGCGCGCGGTGATCGAGCATCCGGGGCTGGACCTCGCCGGCCTGTGGGTCAGTTCGGCGGCCAAGGCGGGGCAGGATGCCGGCACGCTCGCCGCCACTGCGCCGCAGGGCATCACCGCTACCAGCGATGTCGACGCACTGGTCGCGACCCCGGCCGACTGTGTCCTCTACATGCGCCAGGGGACCGACATCGACGAACTGTGCCGGCTGCTGGCATCGGGCAAGAATGTCGTCACCACGCGCGGCGATTTCCACCACCCCGCCTCCATGGACCCGGATGTCCGCACCCGGATCGAGGCGGCCTGCCAGGCCGGCAACAGCTCGATCTACAGCACCGGCTCCAGCCCCGGTTTCGTGACCGAGGCGCTGACCATTCCCTTGCTCTCGCTCTCGCGCCGGCATGACTGCCTGACGATCGACGAGTTTGCCGACATGGAAAGCCGGGATTCGCCCGACCTCCTGTTCAACATCATGGGCTATGGCGTTGCGCCGACCGCCTTCGACCAGCGCAAGGTCGATTATGTGAAGCATGATTTCGCCGGCTCGCTTGCCCAGCTGGCCGACGCCGCCGGCATCGCGGTCGACCGGTGGGAAGCGTTCGGCGAGATGGCGGCGGCGACCCGCGACGTGGCGATCGCGGCCGGCGCGATTGCCGCCGGCACGGTCGGCGCCCAGCGCATCACCATATCGGGGATGCAGGGCGACAAGGCCGTGCTGCGCTTCCGCGCCAACTGGTATTGCACCCGCGACATCGACCGGCCCGACTGGGAATTGCGCGAGTCCGGCTGGCGTATCCGGGTGGAGGGCGACACGCCGCTCGACGTCCACATCAGCTTCCCGGTCGCGCCGGAAGATTATGCCGCCTTCACGCCGGGCCTGACCGCTCATCGCGCGGTGAATGCGATTCCGGCGGTCTGCGATGCGCCGCCGGGTATCCGCACCACCGCCGATCTGCCGCAGATTATCGCGCAACTGGGGTGAGCATGGACAGGATCGATTTCACCGGCCGCACCATCCTCATCACCGGGGCGGGCGGGGGCCTGGGCCGCGCCTATGCGCGCGACATCGCCGCGCGCGGCGGTGCGGTCATCGTCAATGATCTGGGCGGATCGGTAACGGGGGAGGGGGCATCCTCGACCATGGCCGATGCCGTCGTGGCGGAAATCGTCGCGGCGGGCGGCATCGCGATCGCCAATGGCGATGATGTGTCGTCGCCTGCTGGCGCGCAGGCAATGATCGATCTCGCCATCGCCCGCTTCGGCCGGATCGACGCGGTGATCGCCAATGCCGGCAATATGCGCTTTGCGCCGCTCGAAGATCTGACGGCGGCCGATCTCGACGCGCTGCTCGCCGTCCATGTGCGCGGTTCCTTCAACGTCGCGCGCGCCGCCTGGCCACATATGCGCACGCAGGGCGGCGGCCGGCTGGTGCTGACCACATCGGGCGGCGGCATGCTGGGGATGGGCCAGCTGTCCGCCTATGGCGCGGCCAAGGGCGGCGTCATGGGGCTGATGCACAATCTGGCGGAGGAGGGGCGCCCTTATGGCATTCTCTGCAACGCTGTGATGCCCAATGCCGCCAGCCGCATGTCGGCGGGGATGAGCGAGGGGACGCTGGGCCATAATCCCTGGGGCCGGGTGCTCGGCCCCAGCTTCGATCCACGCTTCACCACCGGCCTCGTCGCCTGGCTGGCCCATGAGCGCTGCACCTCGACCCACAGCATCTATTCCGCGCTGGGCGGCCGGATCGCGCGGGTGTTCGTCGGCGCGACGAAAGGGTGGGACCATGGACTGGACGCGCCGCCGACCGCCGAGGATGTCGCCGCCCATATCGACATGATCCGCGACGATGGCGCCGGCTATGCCATCCCGGCCGATATTTTCGACGAGTTCCGCATCGTGGCCGAGGGGCGGGGCTAGAGCATTCTGAAGTCGGCTGGAACAGACGACGACTCGCAGAATGCGGCAAACAAAAGGAAATTAGAGCATCCTCCGATTCAACCTAATCGGAGGATGCTCTAGAAACCCGCCACCATCGCTTCGCTGAGCTGCCACAGCTTCAGCGCTTCGGCATCATCCTGCGCGGCCGCCGATGGCGTCAGTTCCGCGCGCTGATGGAAATAGCCGCTACTGCTGCGTCCCGGTTCCTCTGCACTGGCGAGCCAGACCAGCGTGTCGGCGGCCTGCGCCGGCGTCACCGACCGGTCGAGGATCGATTCCATATAGGCTTGCATCGGCGCGTCGCAGTGGCTGGCGAAATTGCTGGCGACCACGCCGGGATGCATGGCGTGAGCGACGATGCCGTCACCGGCGACACGGCGGGCCAGTTCGCGGGTGAACAGGATATTGGCCAGCTTGGCATGGCAATAGGCCGCGCCGCCGACGAAATGGCTGGCGAAGCTCAGGTCGTCCCACTGGATGCCTGGACTCTGCTCATGCCCGGTCGAGGACACGGCGATCACGCGCACGGCGCCCGGACCGCGCTTGAGGGCAGCAGCGCGCAGATTGGGTAGCAGCGTCTGCGTCAGCAGGAACGGCGCGAGATGGTTGGAGGCAAAGGTCGCCTCGAACCCTTCGGGCGTGATCGTCCGCTCCGCCACCACGCCGCCGGCATTGTTGAGCAGGGCGTCGATCTCCGGCGTAAGCGTCGCAATCTCCCGCGCGGCTCGTGCGGTATCGGCCATGGACGACAGGTCGGCGCGCAGCATCGTGAAATCGCCGCCGGCATCGGCTTTGAGGTCGGCCTCCGCCGCGGCGCAACGGGCGGCGTCGCGGCCGATGCCGATCACCCGCCAGCCCTGTTGCAGCAGGGCGCGGGCGGCTTCCTTGCCGACGCCGGCGCTGGCGCCGGTGACGATCGCGGTGCGTTGGGTGTCGCTCATGCGTAGACGGGCTCCATATTGGGGGGACGACGCCCCAGGGTCAGGAACAGGGCGGCGCCGGCCAGGGTGACGCAGGCGCTCAGCGCCAGGAACGGGGCATAGCTGCCCCAGACGCTCAAGGTGAGGCTGAGCGTCAGCGATCCCAGCGCCGCGCCGCCCGCGATCGCTGCGCCGACAAAGCCCATGACCAGGCTGAACACGCCCAGGCCAAAACGGCGCGAGACCAGATAGGCAGCGATGTCGCCCTCCGCCCCTTGCGCCAGCCCCATCATCGCGACGGAGAGGGCAAGGACGATGGTCGCATCGAGCGGCGAGGCCATCAGCGCCATGCCGATCGCCGGCATCGCCAGCGCCAGCGCAGCGACATGGTGCGGCGGCATCCGGTCGAGCGACAGGCCGCAGGCGAAGCGGCCGAGCAGCACGCCGATCGCATAGATGGAAATCAGCCAGGTCGCGGTCTGCGACGCGGCGCCGCTGTCCATCAGCACCAGCTTCATCTGGGCGGAGGCGAGTCCCTGCGGGAAATTGACCAGCACCATGCCGACGATCAGCACCCAGAAGGCGGGATTGCGAAAGATGACGCGGCTGCCGACCGGTGCCGACGCATCGGATTCCTCCGCCTCGTCATGCGGATGGATGCCGACATGCGCCGGCGTCAGCAGCACCGCGATCAGGCCGAAGACCAGGGTGACGCCGCCCATCAGCAGATAGCCGTTGCGCCAGCCCTGGCTCTCTATGAAGCCGCCGAGCAGCGGGGCGATCACCGCGCCGACCAGCGGCGGGCCGGTCATCACGATCGAGAAGGCAAGGCCGCGCGCGCGCTCGAACCGTTCGGCGACGATGCGGGTATAGACCGGCGAAGTGGTGAGCGTGCCAAGGATGATCTGCAGCACGGCGACGGCGAAGAAGGCACGGATGCTGCCGGGCTGGAAGGCGAAGCCCAGATAGGCGATCGGCCCGGCCAGCACGCCGACGGCGGAGACGGCGCGCACCCCGAACCGGTCGGTCAGCCGCCCGGTGATCGGCTGCATGATCAGCATCAGCATGCCGAAACTGCCGAGCAGCGCGAATTGCGACTTCTCCCAGCCGAACTCGCCGATCATCTTCGGCGCAAACAGGCTCATCGTGTAGGCCGACAGGCCGATGCCGAAGCCCAGTCCCATCGTCGCGGCAAGCAGGGGGCGCCAATGCGTCCGCAACTCGCCCCAATAGGCCGATCCCATATCCCTCTCCTCATCTGGTGCCGGCCCCCTCTTGCGGGTGGTCCGGGTTGCTAGTCCGATCTTGTCCTTATGCCGTTCAGGAACAGGCGCACGGCGGCCCGCACCCAGTCATCCACCTCGGTGGCGCTCATTGGCTGGGGTGAACCCACCAGCCGGATCGGGCCGCCCAGCACCATCGTCATGAACAGGCTGGCTGCCATGTCCGGCCGGTCCACGCAAATCGCCCCGGCGCTATCATGGCGGCGCAGCAGGTCGGCCAGATGATCGTGCAGCGGCTGCGCGCCCTGGCTGTAGGACAGCATCAGCAGGTCGGGGAAACGATAGGATTCGGTGGTGATGATCCGCCGCAGCCGAACGCCCTCGGGCGTCGACAGGTCGGCGATGCGCAGCCGGGCGATCGCGACCAATATGGTTTCCAGATCGTCGCCGGCAATTTCCTCCAGCGCGGCGCGCGGCGTGGCGGTGCGGTCGATCGCCCGGCCGACCGCCGCCATGAACAGCGCCGCCTTGTCGGGATAGCGGGCATAGATGGTGCGCTTGGTCATGCCGACGGCGGCCGCCACCGCCTCCATCGTCGTCAGCTCGAACCCCTTGTCGAGGAACATGTCGAGCGCGGCGTCGAGCATTGCGGCCTGGCGCGCCTGGGCCTGCTCACGGGTCGGGCGTCCGGCGGCGGGTCGGGGGTCTGAAATCGGTGTGTCCATGACCAGCATCATTATGGCCCTTGCCGCCTTTTGCGAATCATGCATAATGATACGCATCAGGTGCTATTAATGCACCGGAGCCACAAGGGCAAGGAGCAGGATATGGGCGCGCAGGCCGATCGCCTCACCGGACTGGTCAGTTCGGACTATCGATTCAACATTCCCCACGCCGAATTGCGCGACGCGCAGATCGCGGCGCTGAACGAACGGTTCCAGGAAAAGAAGGACGGCATCCGCCTGCTCGGCCATCGCGCGCGGGAAGCAGGGATCAGCGAGGTGACCTCGCTCGACGACGCGGTGAGGTTGCTGTTCCCGCACACGGCCTATAAAAGCTATCCCGAAAACTGGCTGATGCAGCAGCGCTGGGACAAGTTGACCCAGTGGCTCAACACCATTTCCGCTCATCCCGTGACCGACATCGACCTGGATGGCATCACCGACGTCGACGACTGGATCGCGCGGTTGCAGGCGGCGGGCCATTATGTCTCCTGCTCCAGCGGCACCACTGGCAAGTCGGCGATGCTGATCGCATCGCAAGCGGACATGGACTGGTCGAAGGTCGATACCGTCAATGTCTTCGCCTGGGGATCGGGCGTGCAGCCGGCGCAGGACCGCCGCATCATGGGGCTGGCCCCGGTTGCCAAGGTGCCCAAGAACGAGATTATCGGCGAGGCCCAGCGCGAGGCCTTTGGCGATCCCGCCAAGGGGATGTTCCAATACCCCGTGCCGCCGATCACCGTCGGCTCGCTGACCCGCATGGTCGTGCTACGCAAGGCGATGGCGGACGGCAGCGCGCTGCCTGGTGACATTGCCGAGTTCGAGGAAACGTCCCGCTTCCGACAGGAGGCGATGGACGCCGCCGTCCATATCGCCGCCGATGCGATGATCGAGCATCGCGCCGACAAACTCTATATCGCGGGCATGTGGAACGCGCTCTACCATGTCGCCAAGGCGGTGCGGGAGCGCGGCTATTCGGCCAAGGATTTCAACCCGGACAACTGCATCTATATCGGCGGCGGGCTCAAGCGCGCGCAACTGCCGGACGATTATCAGCAGTTCGTGCATGAAACCTTCGCCATCCCCGAAGGCCGGCATTTCCAAAATTATTCGATGCAGGAACTCAATAGCGGCATGCCCAAATGCCGCGAGGGCGGGCGTTATCATGTGCCGCCCTGGATCGTGCCGATGATCCTGGACAAGGACGGCGACGCGCTGATCGACCACGCCCATGACGGCGAGGTCGAGGGGCGGGCCGCCTTCTTCGACCTGTCGCTCGACGGCCGCTGGGGCGGAGTCATCACCGGCGACCGGATATCGCTCGACTACAGTCCCTGTGCCTGCGGCAATAGCGGGCCATCCATTCGCGACACGATCGCCCGCTATGCCGATCTGGACGGCGACGACAAGATCGGCTGCGCGGGTACCGTCGATGCCTATGTGCGAGGTGTAGCATGAGCGTGCTTGAACAGACGGCGCCGGTCGAAACGGCAGCCGAACCGATCCGCGTCGATCATTTCGTGCGCGGCACACTGGTCGAGGGCGGTGCGGTGCGCCATCGCTCGCGCGACCTGGGCGTCGATTTCGCGACGCCGCAGATCGACCTCAACGCGCTGGTCGCGCCACGATCCGAACTGCCGCCATTGCTCGACGTGCCGGTCAGCGAGATCATCGATTTCCTGGTCGAGGCCGGACAGCGGATGGATTTCGAGACCAATCCCTATCTGCAGGCGGCGTTGGAACATACCGTCAAGGTCAATCCGCTGCCGCGCCGGGTGGTGGAAAATCTGTTCCGCCGGGCCAAGCATTTCCTGACGCCCGAGGGGCTGCGTTGCAGCATCGAATCGAGCTTCCTCAATCCTGCCGCACTCGACCGCTGGGTCGAACGCACCGACATGCACGGCAATCGCGGCGCACTGCGCGCCTTTCCGCCGCGCATGGTGCATATGCTGGCCGGCAATTCGCCCACCGGCTGCATCTCCTCGATCGCGCAGGGCGCGCTGGTGAAGGCGGTCAACGTCTTCAAGATGCCGTCGAGCGACCCGTTCACCTGCGTCGCGATGCTGCGCACCATGGCCGATGTCGATCCTAATCATCCGGTCGTCCGGTCGATGTCGGCGGTCTATTGGCGCGGCGGCGACGAGCGGATCGAAGGGACGCTCTATCGCCCGCAATATTTCGACAAGATCGTCGCCTGGGGCGGCGGCGACGCGATCAAGAATGTCATCAAATATCTCGGCCCCGGCATCCAGATGGTGTCGTTCGATCCCAAGACGTCGATCTCGATGATCGGGCCGGAAGGGTTCGACCCAGCCGTCATCGACGAGGTCGCCGATGCCGCCGCCACCGACGTCGCGACGATGAACCAGGAAGCCTGCCTCGCCAGCCGCTTCATCTTCGTCGAGGGCGACCGGGCCGGGGTAGAGGTCTTTTGCGCGAAGTTGCAGGAGAAGCTTGGCCTTGATCGCGAAACGACGTCGGCTCTGGCGCATCCGCTGCCGGTCGAGGTGCGCGACGAGATCGAGATGCTGACCTTGATGGGGGACGACACCAAGGTCTGGGGCAAGCCCGATGGCCGGGGCCTGGTGATCCTGACCGACGAGCCGGTGGATTTCCACCCGAGCAACAAGACCGCCAATGTCGTCCATGTCGCTTCGCTCGACGACGCGGTCCGCCATGTGAATGTCGCGACCCAGACGATCGGCATCTATCCGCCCGCCGCCAAGTTCGCGTTGCGCGACCGCCTCGCCAGCGCCGGCGCGCAGCGGGTGGTGCGGCTGGGCGGCGCGGCCAAGCATGTGATGGGCGGCGCCCATGACGGCATGCTGCCGCTCCAGCGCTTCGTCCACTGGATGAGCGACGAGGACGCCTGATCCTCCTTCGTGGGCGGGGAGGGACCATCGCGCAAGCGATCCTTTCCCGCCTGCATTGCCTCCCGCGCCGAACCGGTTTCAAATCCTGCCCGGACAAGACGGCTCTAGCCGCATGATCGTCGCGCGCCACGACCGCGCCGCAACAGGTGAGGACAAGCGCATGGCAGACAGCGACCCGCATTTCGACACGGCTTCCGCCGTCACGCCGCCCGAAGCGCTGCCCTCCATGGCCTATCGCGCCTATTTCCTTTTCCTGATGGTGCTGGTGTCGGCCTCGGTCCAGGGCGAACGCTATCTGATGGTGGTGATGGTCGAGCCGATCCGCCACGAACTGGGCCTGTCCGACGCGGCGATCGGCATGGCCAAGGACATGATCATCGCGATCGTCTACATCCTCGCCATCATCCCGCTGGCGCGGCTGGCCGATGGCTGGTCGAAGCGCAAGATCGTCGCCATCGCCGCCACCGTGTGGAGCGCCGCCGTCATCGTCTGCGGCCTGGCGAAGAGCTTCTGGATATTGCTGATCGGTCGGGCCGGCATCGGCCTTGGCGAAGGCGGCTTCACCCCGCCGTCCCAGGCCTGGATCGCCGATCTTTTCCCGATCCGTCAGCGCGCGACCGCTTTATCCATCTTCCTGCTCGGCGCCTCGCTCGGCACCTTCCTCGGCCCGGCGGTCGGCGGCTGGGCGGTGCAGGCCTATGGCTGGCGCGAGACGCTGATCTTCGCCTCCATTCCCGGTTTCATCCTGGCGCCGATCGTCTGGTTCACCTTGCGGGACAGCCGATCGGGCCTGGCTGACGGTGCCTCGGCCGAACAGGCGCGGCCCGTGCCCTTCCTGCAGACCGCGCGCGAATTGCTGGCGATCCGCACCCTGCCGCCGCTGATCGCCGCCGCCTCGCTCAATGCGCTGCTGACCATGGGCTTCATCAGCTGGGCGCCGGCCTTCATGGAGCGGACCCACGGCATGCCGGCCAGCCAGGCCGGGTTGCAGATGGGCGGCGCGCTCTTCTTCGGCTCGGCGATCGGTCATACGCTGGGCGGACCGCTGGCCGACTATCTCGGGCGGCGCGACCTGCGTTGGTATGTCTGGATATTGATGCTGTCGGGCGCCTGCGCCACCGCGATCGGCTGGATGATCCTGACCGGGCCGGGTGAGCGCGTCTTCCCGCTCTATGGCCTCAACATGCTGCTGGGCGGCCTCTCCGCCGCGCCACTGATGGCGGTGGTGGCGGGGCTGGTACCCTCGCGCTCTCGCGCTACCGCGATCGCGGTGCTGATGGTGTCGATCCAGGTCATCGGCCTGGGTGGCGGGCCGGTGCTGGTGGGCGCGCTCAGCGATGCGCTGCGCCCGGTCTATGGCGAGGATTCGCTGGGCATGGCGATGCGCTGGGCGCTGCTGGTCGGCATTCCCAGCACCATCCTCGCCTGGCTCGCCAGCCGCAGCTGCCGCAAGGATTTTGCCGCCATCGGCGGCTGGGGTGGGGCTGCAATGCCAGCCGCCATTCACTGACGCGAGGAGCACAATTCATGCCCGCTTATATGATCGTCACCCGCGAAGGCCCGATCGCCGATCAGGAAGCGATGGACGCCTATAGCGCGATGAACCGCGCCAATGCCGCGACCTTCGTTGCCCAATACGGCATCCGTCCGCTCGCCGTCTATGGTGCGCAGCAATTGCTGGAAGGCGAGGGTGCGGACGGCGCGATCATCCTGGAATTTCCCGACGCCGCCAAGGCCCGCGCCTGGTATGACAGCCCCGAATATCAGGCGGCCTTGCCTTATCGGATGCAGGCAGCGCCCTATCGCGTGCTGCTGGTCGAGGGACTTTGAGATTCTCCATCAAGGACGCATCATGACCGATATCACCCCCCGTATCTCCCATCTGCCGCGCGACCAGTGGACCGACGACGCGCGTGAGGTGTTCGCCTTCTGGGGCGAGCCCAATGCCTGGGAGGAAGGGTCCAAGACCAATGTCATGATGGTGATGGCCAACCATCCGCCACTGGGGAAGGTCTATAATATCTGGGGCAAGCATCTGCTGATGGCGAACAGCCTGTCGACGCGTGCGCTGGAACTGCTGATCCTGCGCGTGGCCTGGCGGGTGAACTCGGCCTATGAGTGGCATAATCATGTCGGCTATGCGCTCAACGCCGGCATCACCCTGGAAGAGATTGGCGCGATCCGTGACTTCCCCGAAGGCGGCGACTGGGCGGAGCAAGATGCGCTGGTGCTGCGCTCGGTCGACGAACTGATTGAGGATGGCAAGATCAGCGACGCCAGCTGGGAGGGGCTGGGCGCCCATTTCGACACACGGCAGAAGATGGATCTGGTCTTTTCGATCGGCCATTATGTCATGACCAGCTGGGCGCTTTCCTCCTTCGGCGTCGGCATCGAGGGTGGTGCCGACCCGATCGGCTTCGATCTGAAAACCGGATCGGGCAAGACGCCGGGCAAGACCTACAAGCCGGGCGAAGCGGATAATTGGACCGACACGCGCGGCTATTGATCCCCGCCCTTCTATCGCGCCGGTGATATGGCGGCGACGGGGCGCTTTTGCGCATTGTCCGCCGCCAAAGGCGCGATAGCAGGAGGAAAGATATTTCCGCTTAGAAGGGGACACACCATGGCCACCGACATCCTGCTGCCCAAGATCGGCTTTTCCATGACCGAGGCGCAGATCGCCGAATGGCTGGTCGAGGATGGCGCCGCCGTTTCCGAAGGCCAGCCGCTCTATCTGCTGGAAGCCGACAAGTCGGCGAACGAGGTCGAGGCCCCGGCCAGCGGCACGCTGCGCATCATCGCCCAGCCCGGCGAAACCTATGAGGTCGGCACCGTTCTGGGCACGATCGAATAAGATGGCACTGCGCGTCGGCATCGTCAGCGCCGCCTGGGGCGCCTTCGCGCATCTGCCTGCCTGGCGCGCCATTCCCGGCGTCGAGGTGACGGCGATCTGCACCGCGCGCGAGGAGACGGCCCGCGCCGCGCAGCAGCGGCTCGGCCTGCCCCGCGCCTTCTGGAATGCCGAGGAGATGTGCGCCGACCCCGACATCGACATTGTCGACCTCGGCACCCGGCCCAGCGTGCGCCTGCCGATGGTGCGGGCCGCGCTCGCCCATGGCAAACATGTCTATAATGCCAGCCCTCATGCGCCCGACTGGACCGGGGCGAAGGCGATCGACACGGCCTGGCGCGATAGCAGCAGCATCGGCGTAGTCGACGCCTTCTCGCAATATCTGCCCGCCCTGCGGCAGATGAAGGCGATGCTGGACGACGGCCATATCGGCGCGCCGCTCGGCGGCACCTGCCATTTCAACATCTCGCTGTTCAACCAGCCCAACAAGCTGTTCCCCTATAACTGGTTCGCGCAGGCGGGGCAGGGCGTGTCGGCGGTGCGCAACAATGGCAGCCATGCGCTCTATCTGCTGCTCCACCTGCTCGGCCCGATCGCCGAACTGGTCGCCGACGACCGCCAGATACTCCAGCGCTGGACCTTCCCGGACGGCGACACCATCACGCCGGAAACCACCGATCTCGCCAATGTCATCCTGCGCTTTGAAAGCGGGCTGGTGCTGCAGATGCAGATCAGCTGGAGCATGGCGCTGCATGACGGTTTCCTGCTCGACCTGTTCGGCGAGAAGGGGCGGATGGTCTCGACCTCGCCCACTTTCCCGACCGCGCGCGACTGCACGCTACGCGCCGGGCAATTGGGCGGCACGCTGGCGGACGTGGCGCTGCCCGATGCGTTCAAGGCGACGCCCGGCATCGCCCTCGACTGGCAGAGCGAGCCGCAGCCCAGCTATCCGATGGCGCTGTCGATGCAGGCCATGGTGGATGCGATCCATGAACGCGGCACCGCAGCCCCTGACTTCGCCCGCGCGCTGGAGGTCGAACGCATCCAGGAAGCGATCCGCATCTCCAGTGCCGAACGCCGCTGGGTGCGCGTGGCGGATATTATCTGACATTCGGTAACAAGCGACGAGAAGCGGGTAAGACATCCTCCCCTGCAAGGGGAGGGGGACCGGCGAAGCCGGTGGAGGGGTGTCTCGCTATCGAGATATGGCCCCCCTCCCATCGCCCTATCGCCCTGTAAACTTCGCTGTCCGCTTCTCTTTCAGCGCAGCGATACCTTCGCGGTGATCGGCGGTGCGGACGCTGAGTGATTCATAGGCGATGCCCGCTTCCATCACCGCGCCGGCGATCCGCTTCAATTCCATGTTGGTCAAGATCTTGGTCCAGCGGATCGCATTGGGTGCCCCTGCCAGCAGCTTGGCGCAGAAGGTATCGACCGCCTCGTCCAGTTGATCGGCCGGCAGGCAATGGTTGATGAGGCCGATTTCGGCCGCCTTGGCCGCGCTCAGCAGTTCGCCGGTCAGCAGATATTCCTTCGCCTTGGCAAGGCCGATCCGCTGCGCCCATATGACCGCGCCACCATCGCCGGCGACCAGGCCGATGCCGACATGCGGGTCGCCGATCTTCGCGCCCTCCGCGGCAAAGATGATGTCGCACAGCAGGGCGATCGACGCGCCCAGGCCGACCGCATGGCCATTCATCCGGCACACCACCGGCTTTTCGATGTCGAGCAGGGCGGACACGATCCGCTTCGCCTGCCGCGCCTCATGATCGAACAGATGCGGATTGGCGGCATTATGCTCCATATGGGCGATGTCGCCGCCAGCCGAAAAGGCGCGGCCCGCGCCGGTCAGCAGCACAACGTCCGACCCATTGTCGCGCCCGGCAAAGGCCAGCGCCTCGGGTAGTTCGTCATGCAGGTCGAGATTGACCGCGTTCAGTGCTTCCGGCCGATTGAGCGTCATCACCAACAGCCGCCCCCGCCGCTCCAGCAGGATTGTGCGATAATCGGGCAGGTCGTGGTTCATGCGTCTCTCCTTGCGGCCTGCTCTAGCATGGCACCGCTCAGCACCAACGTCGCCGTGGCGATGAGCGTGGCTCCACCCTCCCCATCATGGCCCCGGCACGATAGCCCGGACGCATAGAAAAGGGAGAGCGGCGCATGGACGGGTTCGACGAGATATTCGACTGGGTGGTCGTGGGCAGCGGCGCCGGTTCGATGAGTTCGGCCCTGGTCATGCGCCAGGCCGGCAAGTCGGTTATGATCCTGGAAAAGACCGACAAGATCGGCGGCACCACCGCCAAGTCGGGCGGCGTCATGTGGATTCCCGCCAACCGCTTCATGCTGGCCGATGGCGAGACGGACAGTGCCGAGGCGGCGATGACCTATCTCGACGCGCTGCAGGTGCTGGACGGCCATCCGGCCCCCGGCACCTCGCGCGAGAAGCGCCTCGCCTATGTGACGCAGGCGCCGCGCGCGGTCGATTTTCTGGTGGGGCAGGGCGTCGCGCTGCAACGCGGTTCGACCTTCTGGCCGGATTATTATGATGAGCAGCCTGGCGGCTGCAAGACGTCGCGCACCGTGGTGGCCAGGCCCTTCAACCGCAAGGAACTGGGCGATTGGGCCGATCGGCTGCGGCAGGGCTTTGCCGAATTCAACGTGACCCTGGTCGAGGGGATGGAGGCGCAGGGCCATCGCCGCACCAACAAGGCATCGGGCAAGCTGATGGCGAAGATCGCGCTGCGCACCATTCGCGACAAGCTGCTGGGCCGCAAATATACCACCGCCGGGGCCGCGCTGCAGGGACGGATGCTGAAAGCCGTGCTGGCCGCGGGCGCCGATGTCCGCACCGACGCGCCGGTGGGTGAGATCATCGTGCAGGAGGGCGTCGCCATCGGCGTCGTCACGGTGAAGGACGGCAAGCCCTGGCGGATCGGCGCGCGGCTCGGCGTGCTGGTCAATGCCGGCGGCTTTGCCCGCAATCAGGCGATGCGTGACCGCTATATGCCCGGCACCCGCGCCGAATGGTCGCAGACGCCCGAGGGCGATACCGGCGAGATGCAGCAGGAACTGGAGCGGGTCGGCGGCCGGCTGGCGCAGATGGACCAGATGGTCGGCTATCAGCTGACCCCGGCGCCGGGCTGGGACAAGGGTTATGTCGCGCCCGGCGCCCAGTCGATGACCGGCAAGCCGCACGCCATATTGGTCGATCAGGGCGGCACCCGCTTCATGAACGAAGGGGGCAGCTACGAGCTTTATTGCGAGACGATGGTCCGGCGGAACACGGTCGTGCCGGCGGTGCCGAGCTGGGCGATCCTGGACCGTCAATATGTCGAGCTTTATGCCGTCGCCGGCCGCTTCATCGACAAGGCGATTCCCGAAGGCTGGGTGGAAAGCGGCTATCTGCACAGCGCCGACACGATCGAGGGGCTGGCGGCCAGCATCGGCGCTGATCCCGCCACCCTGGCCGCGACGGTGGCGCGCTGGAACGGCTTCGTCGCCGCCGGCAAGGATGGGGACTATGATCGCGGCGCGCGCGCCTATGACAATTGCGGCTTCGTCGGCGATCCCTTTTCCGCGGAACGCTCCATGGGATCAATCGAGCAGGGGCCGTTCTACGCCGTGCCGGTCGTGCCGGGCGATGTCAGCACCTATGGCGGCGTCGTCACCGATGAACGCGGGCGGGTGGTGGATGGCGCAGGTGCGCCTATCCCCGGCCTCTATGCCACCGGCGTCACCACCGCGTCGGTCATGGGCAATGTCTATGTCGCGGCGGGCGCCAGCATCGGGCCGTCGATGGTGTTCGGCTATATCGCCGCGCGCCATGCGGCCGGGCTGGAAAATCAGTAACGAGGGAAGGGATAGCCTCGGAAAACCATTGCCCCCGACGCGGGGGGAGTGCGCCGGGGGCCTGGTAAGATGTCTCGGCCTGAGGGGGCTGGCCGGGACCATTCAAAGATAGGAAGCCTTCTGCGGCTTTCAACCCGCGTCGGGTGGAGAATTTTCATCCTGCGCATCGAACCGGGCCGGACGCGAGAGCAGGAAGGGCAGGCTGGGCGAGGCGATCTTGGTCTGGCCGCCATCGGCGTGGATCAGCGTTACGCGGCCGACCCCCGGCGAGGCCACGACCGCGACCACCGTATCGACCCATTGGTGCAGCACTGCGCGCGAATGGGCGAGTTCGTCGCCGCCGGTCCGGGCATCGCCCTCCGCCTCCAGCTCGGCCTCCAGTTGCAGCACGCGCTCGGCCGCCTCGCGCGCCTTTTCATTCTTGTCCATGCGTCCGTTCCAGCATCTAGAGGAGGGTGATTCCGATCTTGCCGAAGAATTGGCCGCTTTCCAGATGGCGGCAGGCATCGGCCAGGCGGGTGAGATCATAGACCGCATCGACCACCGGCCGGATGCGATGTTGCGCGCAAAAGACCAGCATCGCTTCATGCTCGGCGCGGTTGCCGACCGAGATGCGGGCGACGGGGTGGCCGCCGACATCGGCCAGGCGCCAGCTGAAATCGGACCCCAGCATGCCGATCGCGGCGATCACCCCGCCGGGGTTGAGCAGCGATGCGGCGGTTTCGACCTGGCTGGCGCCGACCACGTCGACGACGATGTCGACGCCGCGCCCGCCCAGCGCCTGGCGGATCGCCGCTGGCCAGTCTGGATCGGTGCGATAATTGACGCTGATGTCGGCGCCCAGCGCGCGGGCGCGCGCCAGCTTCGCGTCGGAGGATGAGGTGATGGCGACATGGGCGCCAGCCGCCTTGGCGAATTGCAGTGCCGCGATCGAGACGCCGCCGGTGCCCTGGCACAATATCCATTCGCCCCGCTGGATCGGACGGGGCAGGAACAGCGCGTTCCAGGCAGTGAGGCCGGCGCAGGTCAAAGTCGCAGCCTCCAGATCGCCGAGCGCATCCGGCACGATGCACAGGCTCTCGGCCGGGAAAACCGCATATTGGCGGGCGACGCCGTCGGCGCTGCCGCCCAGCATCGCCATGCTCGGCTGTCGTCCCTCCAGCCAGCCCAGCGCGAAGATCGGGTTGACCCGGTCGCCCGGCTTCACATGCGATACGCCCTCGCCGACCGTGACCACCTCGCCGGTGGCGCAGGACAGGGGGACATAGTCGGGTTCCTTGGCGAGTCCCGCCATCATGCCGCGGGCGATGATCAGGTCGCGGAAATTGAGCGTTGCCGCCTTGAGCCGCACCAGCGCCTCGCCCGGCCCCGCAACCGGGATCGGCACGCTTTGGATCGCGATCCCCTCAATCCCTTCGCCGCCCTTGGCGACGGCGGTCAGCATGTTCGTCATCGCGCGCTCTCCCTGCCGCCAGCTTGGGCCGATCGGACCGCATTGCAAGCATCGCCGGCCGCATATCGGTGGAGCGAAATCGCTCGGAAAACCGGCGCATTTCGGCGCCTTTTCGGGTGCTGGGTCACATATCGCCGGGGCGAGTTGACCCCCGATGCCGGACGGCCAATGCAAGGGGCACATTCCATAGCCATCGAGGAACCCATGGCAGAGTTGAGCAACGCCCCGGCGCCGAGCCAGGAAGCGCTGGTGGATATCTACCGCCGCATGATCCGGATCGAGCGCAACGACGACGCGATCCGCAAGACCATCCGCCTGGGGCGGCTGGTCATGCCCTATTATTCGGCGCGCGGGCAGGAAGTGATCCCGGCGACCATCTCGTCGCTGCTGACCGATGACGACAAGATCTGCACCATCTATCGCGGCATCCACGACATGGTGGCCAAGGACATGCCGCTGCGCCCGCTCTGGGCAGAAATTGCCGGCCGGGTCGATGGCACCTGCAAGGGCAAGGGCGGGCCGATGCACCTCACCCATCCCGAAACCGGGGTGATGGTGACGACCGGCATCGTCGGCTCCTCCATGCCGATCGCCAATGGCCTCGCCTGGGCGGCGAAGCTCGATGGGTCGAAGCGGGTGACGATTGCCTATTTCGGCGACGGCGCATCGAACATCGGCGCCTTCCACGAGGCGCTGAACCTGGCGTCGGTGTGGAAGCTGCCGGTGATCTTCGTGTGCCAGAATAACGGCTTTGCCGAACATACGCGCTACGAGAATGGCACCTCGGTCGACTTCATCGCCAAGCGCGCGATCGGCTACGGCATGCCCGGCCATACCGTCGACGGCAATGATCCGCTCGCCATGTATGCCGCTGCGCATGAAGCGATCACCCGCGCCCGCGAGGGCGAGGGGCCGACCCTGCTGGAGTGCAAGACCTTCCGTTTCCTGGGCCATGTGCTGGGTGACGACGACAAGTACATGACCAAGGAAGAAAAGGCCGCGGCGATCGCCAAGGATCCGCTGCCCGCCTTCAAGGCATGGCTGGTGGCACAGGGCCACGCGACCGAGGATCAGCTGGCCGACATGCAGGCGAAGATCGAGGCCGAGGTCGAGGATGCCCAGGAATTCGGGCTGGCGAGCCCGCTGCCGTCGGTCGACGAATTGCGCCGCGATGTGTTTGCCCAGGAGATGCCCGCATGACGGCCAAGAAGATGAACTCGCTCCAGGCCGTCAATTCGGCGCTCGCCCAGGCGATGGCGGAGGATGACAAGGTGCTGGTGCTGGGCGAGGATGTCGCCGACCGTGAAGGTGGCGGCGTCACCGGCGCGACCGCTGGCCTCTCGACCCGCTTCGGCGACGATCGCGTCAAATCGACGCCGATCTCCGAACAGGCGATCATCGGCGCGGCGATCGGCGCGGCGCTGTCCGGCTACAAGCCGGTGGCGGAGATCATGCTGATGAACTTCACCACCGTTGCCATGGACATGATCTTCAACCATGCTGCCAAGCTGCGCTTCATGTCGGGCGGGCAGAGCACGGTGCCGATCACCATCCGCACCCTGACCGGTGCGGGCTGGCAGACGGCCGGCCAGCATGCCGACCATCTGGAAGGCTGGTTCGCCCATACCGCCGGCATCAAGGTGGTCGCGCCCTCGACCCCGGCCGATTACAAGGGGCTGCTGCTGTCCTGCATCCAGGATCCCGATCCCTGCATCTTCATCGAATCCGCCGGCAGCCTGTTCATTCCGGGCGAGGTGGATGAGGTCGCGACGCCGATCCCGCTGGGCAAGGCGCGGATCGTGCAGGAAGGCACCGACATCACCATCGTCTCCTGGTCGTCGCAGGTGCTGCGCTGCCAGGCCGCGCTGCCGGCATTGGCGGAGGCGGGCATTTCGGTCGAGCTGGTCGATCTGCGCACCGTGTCGCCTTGGGATCGCGAAGCGGTGCTGGCTTCGGTCGCCAAGACCGGCCGCGCGCTGGTGGTGCATGAAGCGGTGCGCGACTTCGGTCCGGGTGGCGAAATCGCCTCGACCATCGCCGAGGAACTGTTCGGCCAGTTGAAGGCTCCGGTCCGGCGTCTGGGCGCGCCCAAGTCGCCGGTGCCCTTCGCCAAGGTGCTGGAGGACGCCTATATCGTCTCGCCCGAGCGCGTGGCCGAAGCCGTCAAGGCGCTGATGGCCTGATCGAGACTATTGGGGGGATGGCCGACGGGGCCGGGGCAGCCAATGTCCCGGCCCCGTTCTGTTGTCGGGTCGCCGGCGTCCGCAAGTATCGGGTGGCCGCAGCTAGTCCGACAGGCTGCGCAGATAGGCGATCAGGTCGGCGCGCGCGAGCGGGTCGGGGATGCCGCTGAACTGCATCTTGGTGCCGGGCACGAAGCGCTGCGGATTGGCGATCCAGGCGTCGAGCGCCTTGTCGTCCCAATTGCCGCCCTTGGCGCGCAACGCGGCGGTATAGCCGAACCGGGCGCTGTGCTGGCCGATCGGCTGGCCGTAAATGCCGTGCAGATTGGGGCCGCCGGTGTCGGGGCCGCCAGCGCTGCTGGTGTGGCAGGCGGCGCAGGTGCCGAACAGCCGGGCGCCCGCCTTGGCATCGGCCACCGTCATGAGCTTTTCCAGCGTCGGATTGGGGCCGGCCGCCTTCAACCGCTCGGCGCGGCGATCGTCGGCACAGCCGATCAGGCTCAGGGTCAGCAACAGGGCGGCGGAGGCGGGACGCAACATGGCGCGCCCATGCCCGATCGGCGGGCGCGCGGCCAGCGGACCGATTGTCCTACGACGTCGCTGGTGCGGCCTCTTCCACCAGCCGGGCGCGGATCTGCTGCTTCAGCACCTTGCCGGCGTCATTCTTGGGCAGCGCGTCCCACAGCGCCACCGCCTCGGGATATTTGAAGCGGGCGACGCCATGGCCCGCCAGATGCGCGGCCAGCGCCGCGACGTCGGGCGTGGCGCCGGGGCGCGGCACGATCACCGCCACCGCCCGCTCGCCGGTGCGCGCGTCGGGGACGCCGACGATCGCGATCTCGGCAATGGCGTCATGGCCGACCAGCAGATCCTCGATCTCCTTGGGTGCGATATTCTCGCCATTGCGGATGATCAGATCCTTGATTCGGCCGGTGACCACCAGATGGTCGCCATCGATCCAGGCGCCCTGGTCGCCGCTGCGATAATAGCCGTCCGGATCGAAGCTCGCGGCTTCATCCTCCTTGTGGATATAGCCGACCATCATCTGCGGCCCGCGTGCACGAATCTCGCCATCCGGCGCGATGCGGACGGTGGCGATGCCGGGGCGGCCGTCGGTTTCGGCGGCATGGGTGATATCGGCCCGGTCGATCACGCCGACGGTCGTGACCGGCAATTCGGTCGATCCATAGACGCGGCTGACCACCGCTTGCTCGAAATAGCCGGCCGCTTCGCGGATCAGTGCCGGCGGCACCGACGCCCCGCCACAGATGAACAATTTGAGCGCGGGCAGCCGCGTCTCCGCCGTGCGCGCAGCCGCCAGCAGATGCTGCAGGAAGGGCGTGGCCCCGGCCATATGGGTGCAATCGGCCTCGGCCATGATCCGCACCGCATCGTCCGGGTTCCACTGCTCCATCAGGATCGCCGTCGCGCCCAGCAGCAGCGGCGTCTCGAACGCATAGATCGACCCGCCGATATGGCTGATGGGGGACGGCACCAGGAAGCGGTCGCCGGGCGCGACCAGCCAGTGGCGGCCGATCTGGCGGATCAGTGCATTGATCGAATTATGGCTGTGCATCACCCCCTTGGGCCGGCCGGTGGTGCCGCTGGTATACATGACCATCCGCACCTCGTCGGCGTCGAGCGCGGGCAGCGGATGGCCGGTCGGGGCCGAAGTCAACAGGGCGCCATATGCGCAAACTTCGCCATCTTCCGCCCGGACGATGACGATCTCCGGCGGCCTCTCCATCTCCGCCGCCACCCGTTCCAGCATCGCGCCATAATCATGGCCACGGAAGCGTTCAGGCACGAAGATCATCCGGCTGTCCACATCCGCCAGGATGAAACGCAGGTCGTGATCGCGCAGCGACGGCAGGATCGGATTGGCGACCATCCCTGCCAGGGTCGCGCCCATATAGATGACCGCAGCCTCCTGCCAGTTGGGCAGCATGAAGGATATGACGCTGCCGACCGGGAAGCGCGCCAGCAGCGCCTGTGCCAGTCGCTGCGCCTGGTCGTGCAGATCGGCAGCGGTCAGGCAATGGTCGCCGTCGATCAGCAGGATGCGATCGGGCGTGTCGCGGGCGGCGCTCGCCAGCGCATCAGCGGCCGTGTCCGATCGCCACCAGCCATCGGCATAGGCCTGCGCCGCCTGATCGGCATCCCAGCGTATGTCCCATCCTGCGGCGGTGATCCGCCGTCCTGCTCCTGTCCCGGCCATGCTCGCTCCGCTGTCGATGGATGAGCCATGCGAAAGAAGCGCCGACCGGGCAAGCGCGGCGCCGATCCACCGTCCCCGCGATCAAATCGGCCAGCCGGTTCCGACCCTTCCGATCCTCCTTTATGGCCGGACCGATCCGTTTCGAGAGGGCAGCATGCGTATAGTCGACAATTTCATCGGGGGGCAGCATCGCGCATCGGCGTCGACGCGCCTGGGCGACATCTTCAATCCCGCCACCGGCCAGGTGCAGGCACAGGTCCGCCTGTCAGCGCCGAGCGAACTGGATGAAGCGGTTGCCAATGCCCAGGCCGCGCAGCCCGCCTGGGCGGCGATGAACCCGCAGCGCCGCGCCCGCGTGATGTTCAACCTCAAGGCGCTGATCGAACAGCATATGGACGAGCTGGCCGAACTTCTGTCGGTCGAGCATGGCAAGGTCCATTCCGATGCCAAGGGCGATATCCAGCGCGGCCTCGACGTGGTCGAATTTGCCTGCGGCATCCCGCATCTGCTGAAGGGCGAATATACCGAAGGTGCCGGCCCCGGCATCGACGTTTATTCGCTGCGCCAGCCGATCGGCATCGCGGCGGGCATTACCCCCTTCAACTTCCCGGCGATGATCCCGATGTGGATGTTCGCCCCGGCGATCGCCTGCGGCAATGCCTTCATCCTGAAGCCCAGCGAGCGCAATCCCTCGGTGCCGGTGCGCCTGGCCGAACTGGCGATGGAGGCGGGGCTGCCGGCCGGCATCCTGAATGTCGTCCATGGCGACAAGCAGGTGGTGGACGCGATCCTCGACCATCCCGCGATCAAGGCAGTGAGCTTCGTCGGTTCGTCCGACATCGCCCAATATGTTTATGGTCGGGGCGCGTCGAACGGCAAGCGGATGCAATGCATGGGCGGCGCCAAGAATCATGGCATCGTCATGCCCGACGCCGATCTGGATCAGGCGGTCGCAGACATTCTCGGCGCAGCCTATGGCTCGGCAGGCGAGCGCTGCATGGCGCTGCCGGTGGTGGTGCCGGTGGGCGAACAGACGGCGGTGACATTGCGCGCCAAGCTGGAGGCGGGGATTGCCGGGCTGCGCGTTGGCGTGCCGAGCGACCCCGACGCCCATTATGGCCCGGTGGTCAGTGCCGCACACAAGGCGCGGATCGAGAATTATATCCAGATGGCGGTCGACGAGGGCTCCGAACTGGTGATCGACGGTCGCGGTTTCTCGCTACAGGGCTATGAGGATGGCTTCTTCCTTGCGCCGACCCTGCTCGACCATGTGAAGCCTGACATGAAGAGCTATAACGAGGAGATTTTCGGCCCCGTCCTGCAGATGGTGCGCGCCGAAACCTTCGAGGAAGCGTTGAGCTACCCGACGAAGCATCAATATGGCAATGGCGTCGCGCTCTTCACCCGCAATGGCGATTTCGCCCGTCGCTTCTGCGCCAATGTCGAGGTCGGCATGGTCGGCATCAACGTGCCGATCCCGGTGCCGGTCAGCTATCACAGCTTCGGCGGCTGGAAGCGTTCGGGCTTTGGCGACACGAACCAATATGGCATGGATGGCGTGCGCTTCTACACGCGGGTCAAGACCGTGACCCAGCGCTGGCCGAGTGGCGGCGCGGTGCTGGACCAGAGTTTCGTCATCCCGACCATGGGCTGACGCGTCTCCCGTGGATAAGGCAAGGGCGGGCCGGGTGACCGGCCCGCCCTTGGTCCGTTTGCCGCGTGGTGAAACGCGGGCCGGCCGCTATAGGGTAGGGATCGACCACAGGAGAGAGGCGATCCATGACCCAAAAGGGCGACCAGGCAATCTACGGGCAGAAGCGATGTCCGGCGCAAGAGGCGGCTTCGCTGATCCCGTCGGGCGCGAAAATTTGCATGGCATTGGGGACCGGCCAGCCGCCCGCCTTGCTCGCCGCACTTGCCGAACGCGCCCGGTCCGGTTCGGTCGCCGATCTGCGCATCTATTATATGCTCTGCACCGGGATCGCTGGCGCCAGCGTGTTCGACTTCGCACTGCGCGACCGGATCGCGCCGATGAGCCTGTTCCATAGTGGCGTCGAACGGATGCTGGATCGCCAGCATGGCGAGGCCCATCTGCCGATGGTCGATTTCCTGCCCTGCCATTTCAGCCAGGTGCCGCGGGCCATGGTCGAGCATGTCGGCGTCGATACGCTGATCGCGACGGTCGCGCCGATGGATGCCGACGGCAATTTCAGCCTGGGGACCGATGTCGACTATGCGCTGGCGGTGGCGCGCAAGCCGGGCACCCGGATCATCCTGGAGGTGAATGCGCATATGCCCTATGTTCAGGGCGATTGCATGATCCCCTTGTCGGCCGTGACCGCGCTGGTCGAGCATGATGTCGCGCTGCCGACGCTGCCGGCCATCACCCGCACGGCGGTCGACGACGCGATCGGGGCCACCGTCGCCGGCCTGATCCGCGATGGCGACTGCCTGCAGATGGGGATCGGCGCCCTGCCGGAGGCGGTGTGCGCCGGCCTTGCCAATCACCGGCATCTGGGCATCCATACCGAAATGATGACCACGGGGCTGGCCGGACTGATGCAGTCGGGCGTGGTCGACAATAGCCGCAAGCAGATTCATGCCGGCAGGGCGATCTACACTTTCGCGCTCGGCGATCAGGCGCTTTATGATTTCCTGCACGACAATCCGGCGGTCGAGGCGCATCCGGTCGATTATGTGAACAACCCGTTCCTGATCGCGCGCAACGACAATATGGTGTCGGTGAACGCGACACTCCAGGTCGATTTCCACGGTGCCTGCAATTCCGAATTCGTCAACGGGCGACAGTTCAGCGGCACCGGCGGACAGGTGGATTTCGTGCGCGGCGCCTATGCTTCGCGTGGTGGACGATCGATCATCGCCTGCCATTCGACGGCGGCCAAGGGCACGATTTCCCGGATCACCCCGCGCCTCGACGGCCCAGTGACGACGCCGCGCATGGATACGCATCTGATCGTCACCGAATATGGCCTGGCCGACCTCAAGGGCAAGTCTGTAGGCGAGCGGGCCAGGGCGCTGATCGCCATCGCCCACCCCGATTTCCGCGAGCAGTTGGAACGCGCGGCATTCGATGCTGGGCTGTTCGCCGGTTGATCAGCGCGGACGGATCGTCAGCCATTGCGAGACGGTGCCGATCGCGCCGTCCCGGTCATGCAATATGCTGTGGGTGAGGCCGATGCCGTCGGCACCGAAAGAGACGGTGACGTCGCAGCCCAGCCATTCGCCGACCGGCACTCGGAAGATATGGGCGGTAAGGTCGAGATTGGGGAAGGCCGCGTCGGCGGTCGATACCAGTGGCGCGAGACCATTGGCGGTATCGACCAGCCCCATGGCACGGGCGAGCGATGATACCGCTTCATCCTCGATCAACGCATGGGGCGTGCGAATCCAGCCAATGGCGCGGCCCGGCGCGATAGGCTGGCGGCGGGCATCGATGCTGGCGATGAAGCCGCCGGGCCATTCGCCGGTGCCGTCCCACTGCGCCATGGTTTCGGGGGCGGGAATGGGATCAAAGCCGCCGCCGGCGATCGCGCCGGTATCATAGGCCTGCGCCAGCCAGGCACGCAGCAGGATCGCCGGTCGGCCGTCGTGACTGAGCCGTGCCTCGACCAGTTCGATGGTGCGGCCGGGGCGGATGACGGTGACGTCGATCTCGACCGTGTCGAGCGGAATTGTACCCAATATGTCATAGGACAGGCGGCCCAGTTGCAGTGGATCGGGCCTGCGCGCCTTGGCATCCACCTCGATCGCATGGGCCAGCAGGCCGATGGCGGGCGCGACATGCTGTTCCGTCACGGTCCAGGCGCCGCCGACCAGTTCGGTCGGGGTGAAGTGCCGAGCGTCAACACGCCGGAAATAGGCCATAGGATCCTCTTCATTACCGTCTGGACGGGTGGACCTTTGCCCTATCAGCATGATCCTGTGGGCGGCAAGCCGACAGCGAAGATGACAGTCCCGCGTCGCTCCGATGACCATTACCGCCTTCGAAATTTAACCCGACTGCCGCGCGATCGACATCGGCGTGACTCATCTGCCCGTTATGACGGACGCAGGGGAATGAGGGATGGCGAAGCCTTTGCGTGCCATATTGGTTGCGAGCCTGGCGGTATTGGCCGCCACGGGATCGCAGGGCGAAAGCCGGCAGAGCGATGTCGCCGGGCCGGCGGCGACCGTGCCGCAACCGGACATGCCCTTGTCGGTGATGACCTATAATGTGATGGGCCTGCCCTGGCCGGTGGCCCTTGGCCGGGAGCAAGCGTTGGGACGCATCGCCGATCGGCTGGCGGCGCTGCGCCGGGCCGGGCGGCAGCCCCATATCGTCCTGCTGCAGGAAGCCTTTTCGCCGCAGGCCGAGCAACTGGCGCGCCGCGCCGGCTATGCGCATGTGGCGATCGGGCCGGACCGCGGGTTGCGCACGGTGATCGCAGCGGGAGCGGACGACCGCACCTATCTGCAGGCGGCGCGATGGGACCGGGGCGAGACAGCGCCCAAGCAGTTGAACAGCGGTCTGCTCATCCTGTCCGATTATCCGATCACCGGCATCGATCGCATGGCCTATCCCGATTTCGCCTGTGCCGGTTTTGACTGCCTGGCGAACAAGGGCGTGCTGATTGCCCATCTGGCGGTGCCAAGTATCGACCGGCCGGTCAGCGTGGTCAACACCCATCTCAACGCGCGCAAGGCGGCAGGCGTGGCGATCGCCCGATCGCAACGGGCCTTCGACCGACAGGCTGGGATTCTGGCCGATTTCGTGCGGCGCCATGTGCCCGCCGGACAGTCCATGATCCTGGGCGGCGACCTCAATATCGGCGGTGATCGCCACCGCATCCGGGCCTTTTTCCGCCGCTGGGCGGAAACGGGCATGGACTTCGTTGCGGCGCATCTGGGCGGCGCGCGCAGGGCGCTTGTCGATCGCGTCCTGACCGATGTCGGCAATCATGCCGATCTGGAACAGGCAAGCGCGCGCGGCAAGGACTGGCTGTTCGCGCGCGACGATCGTGGTCGGCCGATGCGGGCCATCCACGCGGCCGTGCCCTTTGGTACGGAGGTGGAGGGCGCGCCGCTGTCCGACCATTTCGGTTACATGATCGCCTATGCGCCGGACGGTGGCAAAGTCCAACTGGTCAGTCGGGAGGCCGTGGCGTCATGGCGCTGATCCGCTGGATGTTAATGCCGCTGGCAGCACTTGCCATCCCGGTATCGGCCCAGACGATCACTCCCGACCATGGTGGTTTCGTACTGAAGCGGCCGCTTCGTTTTTCCCTGCTGCCTGCGCCGCTGGACGGCGCAGCGAAGCCGGCGCGCATCTATGCTCTCGAACTGGCGCCTTCTCCGGCCGAACCTGCGGCCATTAGCATCGCCGTCCAGCGCAAGCGCAACCGGATGGTGGCGCTGCCGGCTCGTCGGATCGGCGCGGTGCCCCTGCTTGCCGACCTGTCCGGCGATGCCCAGCCACGCAGCAGTCTGATGCTGGTCGACGCCCATGGCAGTTTGCCGCTGGCGGACGGCTTGCAGGCCGAGCTGGGCTGGCAAGGGGCCAAGCTCAACAATCGCGGCGCCAATGTCACGGCGCTCTATGGTAGCGACGCAATCAAGAGCCGCGACCTGTTTTTGCCGACGGGGCGGCTGGCCTATGAGGTCGCGTCGGGCGTGACCCTATGGGCGGACTATCGCGAGACGATCCAGGCCTATGCCGGGGTTGGCCTGTCGGGCACGCTGGGGCTGACGCGGGAGGCTTTCCGGTCGTTACAGGCAGGATTGCGGCCGGAACGGGACAGCCGTGTCCGGCTGGGGGGCGACTGGGCGGTGGCACCCGCATTGACGCTGGCGGCTGACGCCTTTGACGGCGATGTCGAGGATCGCCTGGCCTTTGTCGAGGACGGCTATCTGCCGGTTAATCGCGGGTCGGCGCATGTACGGGGCATGGCGGTGCGTGCCGAGCATCAGGTGACGCCGGCGCTTCGTCTGTCCGCGCGCTACCATCTGGCAGAACTGCGCCAGGACCGGGGCGGCAGCGTGCAGGAACAGCAACTGGTGCTGGAGGGGTTTTGGGTGCAGGGGGCCTGGCGGTGCCGGATCGCCGCGGCGCAGAGCAGCGCGCCGGCGCTGATGCAGGATGATGGTGGCCTGCGGCTGGAAGCTGGCATCGATTATGCGCTGGCCGGGCGCCGGTCGATGCGCATCGGCCTGCACCTCACCGACCCCGACCAATTGGCGAGCAGCCGGCTCATACGCGCCGAAACCTCCGGCGCGGCGCGACCGGAGGATCAGGCGCAGGCACTGATGCTGACCGCCGCCCTCGCCTGGTAAGGCAAAGGGCGGCGGCAAAGCGCCTCAGTTCAGCGCATAGGCGATCAGTTCATCGCCTACCGGCGTCTGCATGAAATGATGGCCGCCGGCCATGATGACCAGATATTGCTTGCCATTCTGGCTGTAGGTCATCGGCGTCGCCTGACCACCTGCGGGCAGCACATCCTGCCACAAAGTCTTGCCGGTCTTGAGGTCGATCGCGCGGATCAGATTGTCGGTAGCCGCGGCGACGAAGATCAGGCCACCGGCCGTCACCACCGACCCGCCATTATTGGGTGTGCCGATCGTCAGCGGCAGCATCGAGGGGATGCCGAACGGGCCATTGGTCCGTGCCGTGCCGAAGGGGCGGTCCCAGATCGTCTTGCCGGTGGCGATGTTGATCGCGCGGATGCCGCCATAGGGAGGCTGCTTGCAGAGCAGGCCGGTGAAGGGCAGGCGCCAGCCGGCATTGACGTCGATCGCATAGGGTGTGTGTGCCTGCGGATCGCCCGCGCCCTCAGCCCCGCCGATCGCGCCCCGCGCCTGATCGCGCGGCGCCCAGCCTTTCTTGTTGGCTTCCTTGCGGGGCACCAGCCGGACATAGTTGGGCATGTCGTTATAATTGGCGACGATCACCCCGCGCGCCGGATCGACGGCGATGCCGCCCCAGTCGGTCCCACCATTATAGCCGGGATATTCGATCGAGCGCCTGTCGGCCTCGGGCGGGGTGAAGAATCCCATGTAGCTCGCCCGGCGGAACTGGATGCGACAGAACATCTGGTCGATCGGCGACATGCCCCACATGTCCTTTTCGGTAAGGTCGGGCTTGCGCAGTGTGTGGTAGAGCGAGATGCGCTGGGTGACGGCGCGCTGCTGCGGCTCGACGCCGGTCTGCGGCGCCTTGATGTCACCGATCGGAGTCAGCGGCTGGCCGGTACGGCGGTCGAGCACATAGATGTCGCCCTGCTTGCTGGGCAGCAGCATCGCCGGCACCGGACCACGCGCCGTCGGGAAGTCGATCAGGGTCGCCTGGGCGCCGAAATCATAGTCCCATACATCCTTGCGCACCGCCTGGAAATTCCAGCGCGGCTTGCCGGTCATCACGTCGATCGCGACCAGCGAGGTGGCGTAGCGATTTTCCTCCGGGCGGCGCAGGCTGCTGTAATAGTCGGCGGCGCTGTTGCCCATCGGCAGATAGACGAGGCCGAGCTGTTCGTCGCCCGAGGCGATCGTCCACATGTTCGGCGTGCCGCGAGCATAGGTCTGGCCGGCCGGCGGCGGACCGCTGCGTTCCGGATGCATCATGTCCCAGGCCCAGCGCATCTGGCCGGTCACCGCGTCATAGGCCTGGATCACGCCGGACGGCGCCCAGCGGTCCTGGCCGTCCAGCACCTGGTGGCCGGTGACGATCACGCCGCGCACGATGGTCGGCGGCGAGGTGATGGAGACATAGCCGGGCGGCACGCTGCCCATGCCGTCGGTGATGCGGACCTGGCCATTGCTGCCGAAGTCGTGGCACTGCCGGCCGGTGCGGGCATCAAGCGCCATGATCCGCGCGTCGAGCGTGCCGAGGATGATACGCTGCGCGCAGGGCGCGCCGGCAGCGGCGCCGGGCACGGCATAATAGCTGACCCCGCGACAGGCGGCGGTATAGGGAATGGCCTCGTCCGACACCTTGGGATCGAAGCGCCATTTCTGCTTGCCGGTGGCGGGATCGAGCGCGATCACCATGCTCTTGGGCGTACAGACATAGAGGGTGTCGCCGATCTTGAGCGGGGTGTTTTCCGCGCCATAGGTGTTGCGGATCTGGGCCGACGCGGGAAGGTCGCCGGTGTGGATCAGCCAGGCGCGCTTGAGGTTACCCACATTGGCCGGAGTGATCTGGGCGAGCGGCGAGTAGCGCCGGGCGCTGTTGGTGCCGCCATAGGCCGGCCAGTCGGCGCCGGTGGTGCCGATCGAGGGATCGGCCATCGCATAGCGGGCGTCGGGCAGGCCCTGAAGCACCGGCGGGATGAAGTTGCCGGCGATGCTCCAGAAAAAGCCGATCGCGACAGCGAAAGTGACAGCCACACCGCCCCATGCACGGCGCCAACGGCCGATGCTGCGGTCGAGCGTCGGCCACACCAGTTGCAGCGCGATCAGGAGGACCAGCGGGGCGACGACGCGCGGCACCAGCGCCCAGGGATCAAGGCCCACTTCCCAATAGGCCCAGAGCAAAGTGACAGCGAAGATGACAATGTAGAGACAGCCGCCGGCCTTGCGCCCGCGCGCCAGCAGCACGCCCGAGACGATCAGGGCGATGCCGGTGATAAGATAATAGGGCGAGCCGCCGGAGATCAGCAGCCAGGCGCCGCCGCCAGTCAGCACCAGCCCGATGAGGCCGAAGACGATGCCCAATATCAGGGCGGCGATCGATCGGCGGGACGGTGCGTTTGTCATGTCGGATACTCCCTGGGCAGGAGGCACGGGCAGGTGCCGGTTTACAAAGGAGAAACCGACCAGCTTCGTTCCAGACATGAACAAAATTTCATCTTCGTGGCGTGATTGTAGCGCACATGCAATGCTAATGCGTTTGACTCGCATTCTGGACATGCCTAACGCGCGGCGCAGATAGAGAGCCATCGGGGAAATAAAAATGCGTCTGTCCTTGCGCCACCTCCTGTTGAGCAGCAGCTTTGCCCTTGTCGTGATGCCGCATGTCGCCTGCGCGGCAGAAGCGGACAACGCCGCAGAGGACGCGTCGCGCATCATTGTCACCGCGGCCAACCAGCCGTCCAGTTCTGCAACGGCGCTGTCCCTGTCGGTGCGCGAGACGCCACAGTCGGTCACGATCATCAATCGCGAACGGATCGAGGATTTCGCGATCACCAATGTCAACGACCTGCTCGACCAGACGATCGGCATCAATGTCGAGCGCGTCGAGACGGATCGCACCTATTTCAACTCGCGCGGTTTCGACGTGTCCAATTTCCAGGTCGACGGCGTCGGCCTGCCGCTGGCCTGGGGCATCCAGTTCGGCGACCTCGACACCGCCCTGTTCGAGAATGTCGAGGCGGTGCGCGGCGCCAATGCGATCATGACCGGCATCGGCAACCCATCGGCGACGATCAACTATGTCCGCAAGCGGCCGCTCGACGAGTTCCAGGCCAAGGGCACGGCCCAGGTCGGTTCGCGCGACCTGTGGCGCGTGGAAGGCGACGTCAATGTCCCGGTGACCGATACGGTGTCGGCGCGCTTCATCTATGCGCATGAGGATCGCGACACCCACCTGAACTACAACCATATCAATCGCGACGTTTATGGCGCGATTGTCGCCTGGCAGGTGACGCCCGACCTCAAGGCGACGGTCGGTTACACGCGCCAGGAAAATGACGCCGACGGCGTGATGTGGGGGGCGATGCCGCTGGTCTTCACCGACGGCACGCGGATCGACTACTCACGCTCCGCCACCACGTCGGCCGACTGGACCTATTGGAACACCAAGGACCAGAATAGCTTTGGCGAACTGGTCTATACCATGGGCCAATGGACGCTGAGCGGCATGTTCACCTACAAGCGTTTCCAGGAGAATGCGAAGCTGCTCTATGCCTATGGCTATCCCGACAAGGAAACCGGCGAGGGCGTCTATGGCATGGCGGGCATCTACCCGTCCGACTATAAGCAATATCTGGGCGATTTCAGCGCCACCGGCCCGTTCAGCCTGCTGGGCCGCGAGCACAAGCTGGTGCTGGGCCTGTCCTACGCCAAGTCCAATGCCAAGGAATGGGAGAATTTCGCCGAGGACACGGCGCTGGTCTATCCGTCGGTCTATGACTGGGGCAACGCGCAGGTGACCGAGCCGGATTATCCGGGCGAATATCTGGCCGCCAAATATAGCGACGAGCTGACCCGCCTCTATGGCGCGGCGCATCTCAACTTCACCGACCAGCTGAAGGGCGTGATCGGCGCCAGCGCGATGTGGATCAAGTCGTCCGGCACTTCCTATGGCACCGACCAGGCGCGCGACGATCACAAGATCAGCCCCTATCTCGGCCTGCTTTATGACGTGACGCCCAATGTCACCCTCTATGCCAGCTATACCGACATCTATAATCCGCAGGCGGAGGTCGACGCCAACAATCGCAAGCTGGACCCGGCCAAGGGCACCAGCATCGAAGGCGGCATCAAGAGCAGCTGGTTCGGCGATCGCCTCTATGCCACGGCCACCGTCTTCCGCGCCAAGCAGAAGGGGCTGGCCGACTATGCCGGCACCTTTGGCGAGGATGGACCGGGCAAGGCCGGCGGCAGCTATTATGCCGGCGTCGACACCACCTCGACCGGTTTCGAGCTGGAAGTGGCGGGCAAGATCACCGACCAGTGGACGCTGAGCGGCGGCTATACCCAATATGATATCGAGGATGACGAGGGCAACGACACCCGCACCTGGCTGCCGACCAAGTCATTGAAACTGGCCACCACCTACCAGGTGCCACAGCTCAACGACCTGAAGCTGGGCGCGCAGATGCGCTGGCAGAACGCGATCAAGACGACGCTGACCGATGTCTATGACGGCGATGTTTACATGGGCGATGTGGTCGTTAAGCAGAAGAGCTATGCCGTGCTCGACCTGATGGCGGGTATCCGGGTGGTGGATCATCTGCGGGCGAGCGTGAACGTGAAGAATGTCACCAACACCAAATATCTCGGCAGCCTGATGTGGGGCCAGGCCTTCTATGCCGCGCCGCGCACGGCGGTGTTCACACTGAGCGTCGACTATTGAGTAAGGCAGCGGCTCTGCGCGCCCGTAGCGGCTGGCGTTATCGCGGCAATGTCGCGCTGCGCACGCTGGCGGGCACGGTGGGCGCCTATGCGGTTGCGGCGCTGGCGGCGATGCTGCTGGCCCGCGCCCTTCCGATGGGCCGGCTGGAGGCGGTGACAGTGGCGACGATGCTGTCCTATCTGTTCGCGCCGGCAGTGAGCGTCTGGGCCTTCCTGGCACGCGGCCCTTGGGTGGCACTGGGCGGCGTGGTGGCGCTGTCGGGGTTGTTGGCGGGGTTGGTCTGGATCAGCGGGGGTTTTGCATGAGCGGGGCATCGGCGATGGTGCGCGACGGTGTGCGGCAGGCGATGGCCTGGCTGCATGGCTGGACCGGGCTGCTGCTGGGCTATGTGCTGTTCGTCATGTGCCTCGCTGGCACGCTCAGCGTCTTCAAGCCGGAGATCGGCCGCTGGATGCGGCCCGAAGTGACGGCGCAGGCGGACAGCAAGAGCGCGATCGTCGCGGCGACCGGCTGGCTGTCGAAAAATGCGCCCGGTTCCACCGGCTGGTATCTGACCGCGCCCGATGGCCGGGCCAATACGGTCGAGGCATCCTACGACCAGGGGACGGACTATCTCTATCGCGCGCTCGATCCGGTAACCGGCGCGCCGGTCGTGCGGGAGACACTGGGCGGGGAGTTTTTCTACCGCCTCCATTTCGAGCTGGAAATTCCCTATCCCTGGGGTCGCCTGCTCGCCTCGCTGGCGGCGATGGTGATGCTGGTGGCGCTGGTCACCGGGGTCATCGCGCACAAGCGAATCTTCAAGGACTTCTTCACCTTCCGCCCGGCCAAGGGCCAGCGGTCCTGGCTCGACGGGCATAATGCGACGGGCGTTCTGGCCATGCCCTTCCACCTGATGATCACCTTCACCGGGCTGCTGACGCTGGCTTCGCTCAACATGCCCTGGCCGATCAGTGCCGGCTATGGTGACAAGGTAATGGAGATGTACGAGGCGCTGGCGCCGGGCGCGGTGACCCGGCCGGCGGCCGGCAAGCCCGCGTCTTTGGCGCCGATCGCACCGATGCTGACGGCGGCCGAGCGCGAATTTGGCGGCGGCCATGTCGGCCGCGTCTATGTGTTCAATCCCGGCGATGCCGCATCGGTCGTCACCGTCTATCAGTCCGATGCCGACACGGTCGGCTATATGCGGGGCCAGGCGAGCTTCGACGGGGGGACGGGCCGGCTGCTCAAGAGCTGGGTCGAACGGCGGCCGGCGATGCGCACCTATCAGGTCATCTATGGCCTGCACATGGCGCGCTTCGCACCCATGGGCACGCGCTGGCTCTATGTGCTGGGCGGGGCGATGCTGACGCTGGCGATCTCGACCGGGATGGTGCTGTGGATCGCCAAGCGGCGCGAGCGCCAGCCGCTCTCGATCGGCAATCGCATCCTCGAACGGCTGAATGTCGGCGTGATCACCGGCGTGCCGCTGGGCGCGGTGGCCTATTTCATCGCCAATCGCCTGTTGCCGATCGGCATGGCGGGCCGACCGGAAGCGGAAGTGTCCGTGGCGCTGTGGACGGCGGCGGTGGCCGTGCTGGCCGGGCTGGTGCTGCGACCGGCCATCGGCTGGCCGTTGATGATGGGTCTACTGGCCGTTGCCTGCGTGCTGGCGGCGGTGCTTGGGCCGGTCTGGTCGACCGAACCGGTCTTGCTGGTCGGCAATCTTCTGTTCCTGGCCATGGCCGGCGCGCTGGCGCTGATCGTGCGCCGGCAGATGCGGCGGCGCAACGCCCCGACACCGGCGCGTCGGCGGATGCGGGAGCAGCCGGCATGATCGTCGCGGGGCTGCTCTATATCGGCTTCTTCGCATTGGCGGCGGCGATGACGCGGCATGGGCCGGCGCTGCTTGGCCCCTGGCAGCGCCATGGCCTGGCCCGGCACCTGCCGCTGCTCGGCTGGAGCGCGATTGCCCTGTCGCTGCTCGGCGCGATCCTGGCCGGGGCGGACGGGATCGGCATCGTCACCTGGTGCGGGCTGCTGCCGCTGATGGCCGGGGTGGTGCTGCTGGCGCTGACCTATGGTCCCCGGCTAGCCCGCTGTGGCTTGCTGGTGGCGCTGGCGTTGATGGCGGTTGGCGCGATCTAGGACGCCTTCATCTCGATACTGGCGATCAGGCCGCCATCGGGCGCATTGCGCAGCGCGACGATCGCGCCGAAGCTGAGGCCCAGCGACCGGGCGATGGTAAGGCCGATGCCGGTGCCGTGACGACCGCCCGGCTGGCTGCTGGGGCCGCGGGTGAAGGGTTCGAACATCTGGTCCAGATCCTGCGGCGGGATGCCGGGACCATGATCGCGTATCTCGATCGTGACATGGCCGGGCGTGCGCAGGCAGCTAATTTCCGCGCATCCGCCATATTTGACGGCATTGTCGACCAGATTGCTCATGCAGCGGGCCAGCGCATTGGGCTTGACCCGGACCGACACGCCACAGCCGGCGGCGAACTGGACCGGGGCGCCCAGCTCCTGTGCATCCTCGGCCATGCTGGCGAGCAGGGAATCAAGGTCGATCACCGACCAATCCTCGTGCGTTTCCGTGCTGGCGGCGAGATCGAGCCCCTCGCGCACCAGCCGCTGCATCGCCTCATGATCCTGCAGCAGGCGGGCGCGCAGTTCTTCATTCTCGACGAGTTCCAGCCGCAGCCGCAGCCGGGTCAGCGGGGTCTGGAGATCATGGCTGATCGCCGCCAGCAACTGGGTCCGCTCGGTGAAACCAGCGCGGACGCGGCGCTGCATCAGGTTGAAGGTGGAGAGGGCGGCGCGCACCTCTTCCGGCCCGCGCTCGGGAATCTCCTCCGGGTCACGTGACACGGAAAAGGCCTCGGCTGCCTGGGACAGGCGGCGCAGTGGCTTGGCGGCGATTCGGCCGATCAGGATGGAGAGGCCGGCGGCCGAGAGCAGGATGACGACCAGATAGGCCGGGCTGAACAGGGAACTGGGGGGACGGGCGAGGCGCGGGAAAGTGAGCGCCATGCCCCGCCGCTGGCCGGTCGCATCGGTCATGCGCACGATCCAGCAATCGGGCCGGGGCGCGTCGATCAACCCGGCGGCGCGGCTGCGCCCGGCATCCTTGTCCGGAAAGCAGAGGCCGAAGGGCACCTGCCCCGCTTCCGGCTGGGCGCGGGGACCGAAGCGCCGGGCGAGCGCGGCTTCGAGATCGGGATCGGGCTCGTTGATGGCGATGCCGTCGGGCACGCTGGAGGCACCGACGATGCCATGATTTTCCAGCATCTGCTGGACGCGCACCGGATCGCGCCGCAGCCGGTCGGCCACGTCGAAGGCACTGGCCAGGACGCGCTGGCGCCGGACGCGCTCGAAGTCATGGCGGCGGCCCTGTTCCGACACGGCTAGCGCCAGGAGAGCCGAGAGCGAGATGCCGACGGTCAGCAGCACGAAGATATGCCCCGCCATCGAGCGGAAGAAATCGCGCACGCGCTGCACCGGCTGGCCGATCATTCGTAGCGCACCGGGCTGGCGAGGACATAGCCTTCGCCACGGACGGTCAGGATCAGTTCGCCGCCGCCGGCTGCACCGGCCAGCTTTTGCCGCAGGCGGCTGACCTGCAGGTCGATGGTGCGGTCGAAGGCGGCGGTGGCGCGCCGTTCGGGCAGCAAAGTCTCACGCGCGAGCACGACATTGGGCTCCTCGATGAAGCGCGAGAGCAGGCGGAATTCGGCGGACGAAAGCATCACCAGCCGATCGTCCGGGGTGATCAGCCGGCGTTGCAGCAGATCGAGCCGCCAGGGGCCGAAGACGGCGTAGCGCGCTTGAGCGGTCGGCGCGGGGGGCTCCATGCGTGGGCGACGCAGCAGGTTGCGGATGCGCACCAGCAGCTCGCGCGGCTCGAACGGCTTGGTCAGATAATCGTCGGCGCCCAGTTCCAGCCCCAGCACCCGGTCGATCGCGCTGCCACGCGCCGTCACCATGATGATCTGGATACCCGATCCTTCGGCGCGCAGTTCGCGGCACAGCGACAGGCCGTCGCCATCGGGCAGGTTGAGATCGAGGACGATCAGGTCGACCGGCTGGTCGCGCAGCGCCTGGCGCAATTCGGTGAGGTTCGAGGCGGCGAGCAGGTCGTAATTTTCCTGCCGCAGTTGATCGACGATCAGGCCGCGAATATCGGCATCGTCATCGACGACGATGACGCTGTTGCGGCGGGTATCGGACAGGTCAGCCATGCTGCGCTTCTAGCGACGGATATTGCAAAAGTCTGTGCCTCTACCGGGGATGATACAGGGCGATACAAAGCGATACGCGACCGGATGTCACGCGACATGTTGATGCGTCAGGATATCAACTTGGTCTAGCACGCTACTGCGCAAATCGCGATCAGGCGACCGTCGGCGCTGCCTGCCGGCGGTAACGATGTGAAGCCATGCCCATTTTCGCAGAGCTCCGGAGCCTCCGGGTCGCACCGATTGCATTATGCATCCTGATCACCGCTTGCGGACAGGAAAAGGCGCCAAAGAAAGGGCCTGTGGAAGTGGGCGTGGTGACGTTGACGGCACAGAATGTGACCGTCTCGTCCGAACTGCCGGCGCGCACCGTGTCGACCATGCAGTCGGAAGTCCGGCCGCAGATCACTGGCGTGATCCAGAAGCGGCTGTTCACCGAAGGATCGATGGTGACCGCGGGCCAGCCGCTCTACCAGATTGACGAACGGCTCTATCGCGCGTCACGCGACGAGGCGCAGGCGGCGCTGGTGAGTGCGCAGGCGACGGCGGTGGCCGCGCAGGCCAAGGCGCAGCGCTATCGCAGCCTTGGCGATACCGAGGCGGTGAGCGCTCAGGACCGCGACGATGTGATCGCGACCGCTCGCCAGGCGAGTGCAGCAGTGGGTCAGGCCCGCGCCTCGCTCGACACGGCCAATGTCAACCTGACCTTCACCCAGCTTCGTGCGCCGATCAGTGGGCGGATCGGCCGCACCCTCTTCACCCCCGGTGCGCTGGTGACCGCCAGCCAGACCGATCCGCTGACGACGATCCAGCAGCTCGATCCGATCTATGTCGACGTCACCCAGTCGAGCAGCCAGTTGCTGCAGCTGCGGCGATCGCTGGCGGCGGGCAAGACGCTGCCAGCCAGCGCGACGATCCGGCTGAAGCTGGACGATGGCAGCGAATATCCGCTGGAAGGGCGGATCGAATTTGCCGAGCCGATCGTCGATGTCGACAGCGGCACGGTGACACTGCGCGCGCGCTTCCCCAATCCCGACGGGATGCTGCTGCCCGGCATGTTCGTGCGTGTCGTGGCGCCCCAGTCGGTCGTGCCCGGCGCGATCCTGGCGCCGCAGCAGGGTATCGCTCGCGACGCCAAGGGCAATGCGACCGCTCTGGTCGTGACCAAGGACAACAAGGTCGAGCGCCGCACCGTCACCGCCGCGCAGGCGATCGGCGACAAGTGGCTGATCACCGCAGGCCTGAAGGCCGGCGACCGGCTGATCGTCGAGGGCACCGACAAGGTCCAGCCCGACGACAAGGTGAAGCCCGTCGCCGTCGCGGCGAAGAAGTAGGAGAGGCCCGGTGCTGAGCCGCTTTTTCATCGACCGGCCGATCTTTGCCTGGGTCATCGCCATCGGCATCATGCTGGCGGGCCTCGGCGGCATGCTGTCGCTGCCGGTCGCGCAATATCCCGACATCGCGCCGCCCGGTGTCGGCATCAGCGCCACCTATCCGGGCGCCTCGGCCGAAACGGTCGAGACCAGCGTCACCCAGGTCATCGAACAGCAGCTGACCGGCATCGACGGCCTCATGTATTTCTCCTCCTCATCGACATCGACGGGGCAGTCGCGCATCACCGTCACCTTCCAGAAGGGTACCGACCCCGACACCGCGCAGGTGCAGGTGCAGAACCGGGTGCAGCAGGCGCTGAGCCGCCTGCCCAGCGCCGTGCAGCAGCAGGGCCTGTCGGTCACCAAGCAGCAGACCGACTTCCTGATGCTGGTCGGTCTGTATGACGAGACCGATAATGCCACCCAGGCGGACATTGCCGACTATCTGGTCAATAATTTCCAGGATTCGATCGCCCGTATCGACGGCATCGGCGCGACCCAGATCTTCGGGTCGCAATATGCGATGCGCATCTGGCTGGACCCTTATAAGCTGGCCGCGGTCAAGCTGATGCCGTCGGATGTCGAAACCGCGATCAAGGCACAGAATATCGAAGTGTCGGCTGGCCAGATCGGTGCCGATCCGGCACCCGCCAACCAGCAGATCAACGCCACCGTCACGGCGCGCGCGCGCCTGGAAACGCCGGACCAGTTCCGCAATATCGTGGTGAAGACGCAGAGCGACGGGTCGGTCGTCCACCTGTCCGACGTGGCCCGTGTCGAGCTGGGCAATGAAAGCTATACCACCAGTGCGCGCCTCAACGGCCATCCGGCATCGGGCATGGCGTTGCAGCTGGCGCCGGGCGCCGACGCGCTCAAGACCGCCGAGCTGGTGAAGGCGCGCGTCGCCGAACTGGGCGGCAACCTGCCGCACGGCTACAAGATCGTCTATCCGCGCGACACCACGCCTTTCATCAAGCTGTCGGTCGAGGAAGTCGTCCAGACGCTGATCGAGGCGGTCGTGCTGGTCGTCATCGTGATGTTCGTCTTCCTGCAGAGCTGGCGCGCGACGCTGGTGCCCGCGATCGCGGTGCCGGTCGTGCTGCTCGGCACGTTCGGCATCCTTGCCCTGTTCGGCTATTCGATCAACACGCTGACCCTGTTCGGCATGGTGCTGTCGATCGGCCTGCTGGTCGACGATGCGATCGTCGTGGTGGAGAATGTCGAACGCATCATGGAGGAGGAGGGGCTGTCGCCCCGCGACGCCACGATCAAGTCGATGATGGAAATCGGCAGTGCGCTGGTCGGCATCGCGCTGGTGTTGTCGGCGGTGCTGCTGCCCATGGCCTTCTTCGGCGGATCGACCGGCGTCATCTATCGCCAATTCTCGATCACGATCGTGTCGTCGATGCTGTTGTCGGTCGTGGTCGCGCTGATCCTGTCGCCGGCCCTGTGCGCCACCATCCTGAAGCCGATCGACAAGGCGCATCGGGAAAAGGGCTGGTTCGGCAAGTTCAACCGCTGGTTCGAGCGGCTGACCAATGGCTATGTCCGTCGCACCCAGGGGGTGATCGGCACGCGGGGTATCTTCTGGGGCCTCTATGTGCTGGTACTGGGTATATTGGTGCTGCTGTTCATGCGCCTGCCCACCAGCTTCCTGCCGGTCGAGGACCAGGGACAGGTGATGGTGCAGGTCACGCTGCCGTCGGGCGCCAAGTCGAGCCGCACCAATGCGGCGATCGACCAGGTGCAGAGCTATTTCCTGAATGACGAGAAGGACAATGTCGCCTTCGCGTTCATCATGACCGGCTTCAGTTTCCAGGGGCAGGGCGAGAATGTCGGCCAGGGCTTCATCAACCTGGCGCCATGGGACGACCGCAAGGGCAAGGCGAACGAGGCCGGCACGATCGCCAATCGGGCGACCAAGCAGCTGGGCGCGATCCGCGATGCCAAGGTGCTGGCGATGACGCCGCCGGCGATCCGCGGTCTGGGCCAGTCCAACGGCTTCACCTTCGAACTGCTGAACAGCGGCGGACTCAGCCGGGAACGCTTCCTGGAGCTGCGCAACCAGTTGATCGCCGCCGCGCAGCAGGATCCGGTGCTGGCCGGCGTGCGTGCGGCATCTTTGGAGGATACGCCGCAACTCAAGATCGACATCGATACCGAGAAGCTGACCGTGCTGGGCCTGACCCAGGCCAATGTCGACGATGTGCTCAGTTCCGCCTGGGGCAGCACCTATGTCAACGACTTCGTCGATCGTGGCCGGGTGAAGCGCGTTTTCATGCAGGCTGACGGTGCCTATCGTTCGCTCCCCAGCGACCTCGACAACTGGATGGTGCGCTCGAGCACGACTGGCGAGATGGTGCCCTTCTCCGCCTTTGCGACCAGCCATTGGGTGATGGGGCCGAGCAGCGTGCAACGCTTCAACGGCCTGTCCGCCTATGAGCTTCAGGGCCAGTCGGCACCGGGCGCCAGTTCGGGCGATGCGATGGACCGGATGGTCGCGCTGCAGAAGCAGCTACCGGCCGGCACCAGCTATGCCTGGAGCGGCCTCAGCTATCAGGAGCAATTGTCCGGCGGACAGGCGCCCCTTCTCTATGGCCTGTCGGTGCTGGTCGTCTTCCTGTGCCTGGCCGCCCTCTACGAAAGCTGGTCGATCCCGCTGTCGGTGCTGCTGGTCATTCCGCTCGGCCTGATCGGTGCGGTACTGGCGGTGACGCTGCGCGGGCTGGAGAATAATATCTTCTTCCAGGTCGGCCTGCTCACCACCATGGGGCTGGCGGCGAAGAATGCGATCCTGATCGTCGAGTTTGCCGAACTGGCGCATCGCAATGGCCGCAATGCGCTGGACGCGGCGCTGGAGGCGGCGCGGCTGCGCTTCCGTCCGATCCTAATGACCAGCCTGGCCTTCATCGCGGGCGTCATTCCGCTTGCCATCGCCACCGGAGCGGGGGCGCAGAGCCGCGTCGCGATCGGCACGGCGGTGGTCGGCGGCATGGTGACGGCGACAGTGCTGGCGATCTTCTACGTGCCGCTCTTCTTCGTCTCGATCGCCCGCCTGTTCGGCATGGACAAGAAGAAGCCGGGTGGCGAGCCGCCGGTTCAGGACGCGCCCGTGGACGGAGTGCCCGCATGACCCGCACTGCATGGATGATGATGCCGCTGTCGGCGCTGGTGCTGGCCGGGTGCGACATGGCGCCCAAATATGTGCGGCCGCAAACGCCGGTGGCGCCGGCTTTCCCGACGGGGGAAGCCTATGCCCCCGCCGGCGCCGAGCCTGCGGGCCTGCCCTGGACCGCGCTGATCGGCGATACGCGGCTCAAGACCGTGATCGAGCGGGCGCTGGCCAATAATCGCGACCTGCGCGTCGCGCTGGCCAATGTCCAGTCGGCGCGGGCGCAATATAAGGTCGAGCGGGCGGCGCAGCTGCCGACGATCACCGGCGATGCGGCGGCGAGCTTTAGCCGCCAGAACGACAATCGGCAGAACAGCTATAGCGCCGATGTCGGCTTCAGCGCGTTCGAGATCGATCTGTTCGGCCGGGTCAAGAATCTGACCCGATCGGCGCTGGAATCCTATCTGGCGACGCAGGAAGGGATGCGGTCGACCCGCATCACCCTGATTGCCGAGACGGCGAACGCCTATGCGACGATGGCGGCGGACCAGGAATTGCTCGCCTTGTCGCGCCAGACGCTGGCGAGCGCCGAGCGCAGCCTGAAACTGACGCAGACGCTCAACACATCGGGTCTGGCCGGCAAGCTGGACGTGCATCAGGCCGAAACCACGGTGGAGCAGGCGCGCGCCGACATCGAGGCGAATGTCACCCAGGTGGCGCAGGACCGCAACGCGCTGGAACTGCTGGTCGGTGCGCCGGTCGAGGATGCGCTGTTGCCGCAATCGCTCGACAGCCTGTTGCAGTCGACCGCGAAGGTGCCCGCTGGCCTCTCCTCCGACGTGCTGTTGCAACGGCCCGATGTGCTGCAGGCGGAACATCAGCTCAAGGCCGCCAATGCCGATATCGGCGCGGCGCGGGCGGCGATGTTCCCCAAGATCAGCCTGACCACGGCGATCGGTGTGGCCAGCTCTGCCCTGTCCTCGCTGTTCGGCGATGGCGGCTTTGCCTGGTCGGCGGCGCCGTCCGCCAGCATGCCGATCTTCGGCGGCGCGGCGCGCGGCAATCTGGACTATAGCAAGGCGCAGCGCGACCTGTATGTCGCGCAATATGAGAAGGCGATCCAGACCGCCTTCCAGGAAGTGTCGGACGGGCTGGCACGGGCCGGGACGATCGACCGGCAGCAGGCGGCGCAGCAGGCGCTGGTGACGGCGAACCAGCGTTATTATGCGCTGGCGGACCAGCGCTATCGGGCGGGCATCGACACCTTCCTCACGTCGCTGACCAGCCAGCGGTCGCTTTACAGCGCGCAGCAGTCGGCGATCGCGACACAGCTGGCGGCGGTGCAGAATCGCATCCTGCTCTACCGGGTGATCGGTGCCGACCAGTAAGCGCCGATCCGCCCTCTTCTCCCGCTTTTCTAGGCCCGCGAATCCTGCTATTCTGCGCGCATAAAGAAGAAGGAGAGGGCCATGGCATTTCTGGCTCGGTGTCTGGACTGGCTGTGCGGCATTTGTGCTTCCGCCGCGCAGGACGAGTGTGTCATCAACCAGCTGATCTCCAGCGTGGCGCGATCCCGGCACACGCCCTGATCTTTTCGCACTCGCAACATAGTTCTTCACCTGCGCGCGCCGCCGTGTAGACTGGCGCTGCGGCACGATGCGCCGCAGGCTTGGGACATGGGGTGGCGCAGATGGCTCCCGACAGTCGTAATGCAGGCGATCGGCCCTGGTGGAAGGGCGCGGTCCTCTATCAAATCTACCCCCGCAGCTTTCAGGATTCGAACGGGGATGGCATTGGCGATTTGCCGGGCATCACCGCGCGGCTGGAGCATGTCGCCCGGTTGGGTGTGGACGCAATCTGGATTTCGCCCTTCTTCCCCTCGCCGATGCGCGATTTTGGTTATGACATCGCCGATTATTGCGGGGTGGACCCGATCTTCGGCACGCTCGCCGATTTCGACGCGCTGGTGGCGCGCGCGCATGAACTGGGGATCAAGGTCACGATCGACCAGGTCTATGCCCATAGTTCCGACCTGCACCCCTGGTTCGCGCAGAGCCGGCAGGACCGGGACAATGACAAGGCGGACTGGTTCGTCTGGGCCGACCCCAGGGCGGACGGCACGCCGCCCAACAACTGGCAGTCGGTGTTCGGCGGCCCGGCCTGGACCTGGGATGCGCGGCGGCGGCAATATTATATGCACCAGTTCCTGACCAGCCAGCCGCAGCTCAACGTCCATAATGGCGCAGTGCAGAATGCGCTGCTGGGCGCGATGCAATTCTGGCTGGATCGGGGCGTCGACGGTTTTCGCCTCGATGCGCTCAACCATGCGATGCACGACCCGGAACTGCGCGACAATCCGCCCGCGCCCGAAGGGGAAGGGCCGCGCACCCGGCCGTTCGACTATCAGATTCGTCGTTACAGCCAGTCGCACCCCGGCGTGGTCGATTTCGTCGCGCGCATCCGCGACCTCACCGACCGCTATGGCGCGATCTTCACCGTGGCGGAGGTGGGCGGAGACCTCGCCGAGCAGGAGATGAAGGCCTATACGGCGGGCGAGGATCATCTCAACAGCGCTTATGGCTTCAACTTTCTCTATGCCCCGGCGCTGACCCCCGGCCTGATCGCCGATACGCTGGCACGCTGGCCGGATGAACCGGGCATGGGCTGGCCGAGCTGGGCGTTCGAGAATCATGATGCGCCACGTGCCTTGTCGCGCTGGTGCGCGTCGGAGGATCAGGCGGCCTTCGCCCGGCTCAAGATGCTGCTGCTGATGGCGTTGCGCGGCAATGTCATCCTCTATCAGGGCGAGGAACTGGGCATCACCCAGGTCGATATCCCGTTCGAGAAGCTGCAAGACCCCGAGGCGATCGCCAACTGGCCGCTGACCCTGTCGCGCGACGGCGCGCGCACGCCACTGCCCTGGTCGGTCGATGCGGCGGAGGCCGGCTTCACCGATGGCGAGCCCTGGTTGCCATTGGGCGCGGACAATGTCGCGCGGGCGGTGGCGGCGCAGGAGGGCGATCCCGCCTCGCTGCTGCACTTCACCCGCGCGATGATCGCGCTGCGCAAGGCCAATCCGGCGTTGCGCCATGGGCGCCTGGATATCATGCGCGCCGACGACCAGTGCCTGGCCTTCCGCCGGGTGACAGAGGATCAGGCGCTGACCTGCGTCTTCAACCTGTCGTCGGCGCCTGCGCCCTGGCCGATCGAGGTGGAAGGGCGCGGCGCGATCGTCGCGGCGATCAGCGATGCGGCGCCGGGGATGGCATTGCCACCCTATGCGGCACTGCTGCTGGCGCAGGATTAGGTCACACCTGCGTTCCACCGGGCAAAGTATATAGTGTCGTGCGGCAAAAAGGGCCGAATGCCCCCCAAATGCCCCTGCAGCGCCCCACCGACGCGACGCTTGGGGCACATCCGGGTCAGGGTGACGCGCCCTTCGGGTCATGACGACGTATCGGCCACGCGCCAGCCACGCACCGTCCACGCGTCGGTTGGGGAACGAATGCTCTTTGGGAATCAAGGGCGCGCAGACGGGATCCATCGCCGAGGATAGATCAGAGAAGCGGCGAGTAGGACAGGGCTATTGGAGATACGCCAATGAAGACACGCGTCTCCAATGCCTCCCCAAGTCAGGTTTGGGGAGGCATTGGGCAGAGGTCAGTCAACGGACGCCAGTTCCGGCGTGACGAAGCCGGCAAGGCGGCGTTGGATGATGGCGGTGGCGTCGTCGACGATGCGGGTGATGAGATGCTGACAGGTCGGGATGTCGTGGATCAAGCCCTGAATCTGGCCGGCCCAGATCAGGCCTGCGTCGAGATCGCCGGTTTCGAGCGCGACCCGGCCCTTGGCGCCGGACACCAGCGGCTGGATGTCGGGGAAGACCGATCCTTCGCGCAGCGAGATTTCGACCACCTCGTCCGACACGCTGTTCTTGGCGACGCGACCCGTATTCTTGAATTTGCGGAAGATGAGGTTGGTGCCGCGCTCGTCATTGTCGACCAGGAACTGCTTCACATTCTGGTGGATCGGCGCCTCGACCGTGGCGCAGAAGCGGGTGCCCATGTTGATGCCCTCGGCGCCCAGCGCCAGCGCGGCGGCAAGGCCGCGCCCGTCGCCGAAGCCGCCGCTGGCGATCATCGGGATGCTGAGCTTGTCGGCCGCCGCCGGGATCAGGATGAGGCCTGGAATATCATCCTCGCCCGGATGGCCGGCGCATTCGAAGCCGTCGATCGAGATGGCGTCGACGCCCATCCGCTCGGCAGAGAGAGCGTGGCGGACGGCGGTGCATTTATGGACGACGATGATGCCATGCGCCTTGAAATCATCGACATGTTCCTGCGGCTTGTGGCCGGCGGTCTCGACGATCGTCACGCCGCTGTCGATGATCGCCTGGCGATATTCCGCATAGGGCGGTGGATTGACCGAGGGCAGGATGGTGAGGTTCACGCCGAACGGCTTGTCGGTCATCGTCCGGCAGCGGTCGATCTCGCGGCGCAGATCGTCGGGCGTCGGTTGGGTGAGCGCGGTGAGGATGCCGAGGCCCCCGGCATTGGAGACGGCGGCGGCCAGTTCGGCGCGACCGACCCACATCATGCCGCCCTGCACGATCGGATGCTCGATGCCGCACAATTCGGTGAAACGCGTCTTCAAAGCCATCACAGTGCCTCCACGATCGTCACATTGGCGATGCCGCCGCCTTCGCACATGGTTTGCAGGCCATAGCGCTTGCCCCGCGCCTTGAGCGCATGGACCAAAGTGCTCATCAGCTTGGTGCCCGATGCGCCGAGCGGATGGCCGAGCGCGATCGCGCCGCCATGGACGTTGAGCCTGGCCGGATCGGCACCGATCGCCTTGAGCCAGGCCATGGGAATGGAGGCGAAAGCCTCGTTCACTTCGAACAGGTCGATATCGTCGAGCTTGAGGCCCGAGCGCGCGAACGCCTTTTGGGTCGCGGGGATCGGTTCCTCCAGCATGATGACCGGATCGCCGGCGGTGACGGTCAGGTTGACGATGCGGGCGAGCGGGGTGAGGCCAAAGCGCTTGATCGCCGCGTCGCTCGCCACCAGCACGCCCGACGCGCCGTCGGTCATCTGGCTGGCATTGGCGGCGGTGATGGTGCCGCCTTCCTCCAGCGTCTTGACGCTGGCCATCGCCTCCATCGTGCCGCCGCGGCGCACCCCGTCGTCGGTGTCGAAAATCCCCTCGGGCGTCAGGACGGGGACGATCTCCGCCTTGAAGGCGCCGCTGTCGATCGCCGCCGCCGCCTTGGCGTGGCTGGCCAGCGCATAGGCGTCCATATCCTCGCGGGTGAAGCCATATTTGTTGGCGATCGCCTGCGCGCCGTGAAACTGGCTGAATTCGGCGACGCCATAGCGTTTCTGGATGCTCTTGGGCCAGGGACCATCGCCCAGACCAGCAGCGGCGTGGAGCTGGAAGTTAGAGCCCATCGGCACGCGGGTCATGCTTTCGGCGCCCGCCGCGATCACCAGATCCTGGGTGCCGGACATGATCGCCTGCGCCGCGAAATGCAGTGCCTGCTGCGAGGAGCCGCATTGGCGATCGATCGTCACGGCCGGCACGCTGTCGGGCAGTTTCGAGGCGAGGACGAGGTTGCGGCCAAAGGCGAAGCTCTGTTCGCCCGCCTGGCTGACGCAGCCGACGATGACATCCTCAATGGCGGCAGGATCGATGCCGGTGCGATCGACCAGCGCGTTGAGAATGGTGGCGCCCAGATCGGCGGGATGGACGTCGATCAGCCCGCCCTTGCGGGCACGGCCGCCGGCGGTGCGGACGGCATCGACAATATAGGCATCGGCCATGGGTCAGGCTCCTCTGAAATTCGGGGGACGCTTGGCGAGCAGGGCGGCAAGCCCTTCCTGCGCCTCGCCGGCGCCGGCGACCGCCATCGATCGCAATTCGCGGTCGAGCTGGGTTTCGAAACCGGTGTCGAAACTGTCGTGCAGCAGGGTGCGGGCGGCGCCATAGGCCGCCGTCGGCGCATCGGCGAGGCGGGCGGCGAGCGCCAGCCCCTCGGCCTCCAGCGCGTCGTCATCGACCAGCCGGGTGACGAGGCCGATGGCTTCGGCTTGCTCGCCCTTGATGCGGCGATTGGTGAGGATGATTTCCTGCGCGTGGCGCAGACCGACGAGGCGCGGCAGCAGCCAGCTGAGCCCGCCATCGGCGGTCAGGCCGATCGCGCCATAGGCCGCCGTATAATGGGCCGAGCGGGCGGACAGCACGACATCGCCCAATATGGCGAGGCTGAAGCCGGCACCGGCAGCGGGGCCGTTCACCAGCGTTATGAGCGGCTTGGCCATGCGGGCAAGGCGGGTGACGGCGGCGTGGAAAGTGGCGATGAGTTCGGTGAGGACGGTGGGCAGCTGCGCGCCCGCGCCGCCCATCAGCGCGACATCGCCGCCGGCGCAGAACAGCTTGCCGTTGCCGGTCAGGACGACGCAGCGGACCGCCGCGTCGCCCTCGCACTGGATCGCGGCGTCGAGCAGCGCGCGGGCGAGCGGCAGGTCGATCGCATTGCCGACCGCCGGACGATCAAGCGTGATCCGGGCGATGCCGTTTGCGATCGCCAGGGCCACGCCGTCGCTGCTCGCCATGTCCGTCACCGGGGCGCCATGCGGATGGCGCCGTCGAGCCGGATCACTTCGCCATTCAGCATCGGGTTGCGGACGATCGATTCGACCAGCTGGGCATATTCGGCCGGCTTACCGAGGCGGCTGGGGTGGGGCACCTGTGCGCCCAGCGCATCCTGCACATGCTGGGGGAAGGCCTCCAGCATCGGCGTCAGGAAGATGCCCGGTGCGATCGTCATGACGCGGATCTTGTGCTGGGCCAGATCGCGGGCGATCGGCAGGGTCATGCCGACCACGCCGCCCTTCGACGCCGAATAGGCCGCCTGGCCGATCTGGCCGTCATAGGCCGCGACCGAGGCGGTGTTGACGATGACGCCGCGCTCGCCGCCCATCTCCTCCGCAGCCGCCGCGCGGGCGGCGAATTTGGAGATCATGTTGAAGGTGCCAATCAGGTTGACGGTCACCGTCTTGGCGAAGCTGTCGAGCGGGTGAGGCACATTTTCCTTGCCCACCGTCTTCACGGCCGGGGCGATGCCGGCACAGTTGACCAGGATGCGGGCGACGCCGTGCGCGCCCTCCGCCGTGTCGAGTCCGGCGGTGACGCTGGCATCATCGGCAACATTGACGCCGACATAAAGGCCACCGATTTCAGCGGCGACCGCCTTGCCGGCATCCTCATTGAGGTCGAAGATCGCGACCTTGGCACCTTGCGCCGCGAGCATGGTGGCGGTGGCACGGCCAAGGCCGGAGGCGCCACCGGTGACGATGGCGGCCAGTCCCTTGATATCCATTATCTGTCCTCTCCCGGCAGAATTATACGAGTTCGACGGCCATGGCGGTGGCTTCGCCGCCGCCGATGCAGAGGCTGGCGACGCCGCGCTTGAGGCCGCGGGTTTCCAGCGCGCCGAGCAGGGTGGCGACGATGCGCGCACCCGATGCGCCGATCGGATGGCCGAGCGCGGTAGCGCCGCCATTGACGTTGAGCTTGTCGGCCGGGATGCCCAGCTCCTTGGCGGCGATCATCGCGACCACGGCAAAGGCTTCGTTGACCTCGAACAGGTCGACATCCTCGACCGACCAGCCGGCCTTGGCCAGCAGCTTGCGCATCGCGGGCACCGGCGCGGTGGTGAACTTGGCGGGTTCATGGGCATGGCCAGCGGTGGCGACGACCTTCGCCACAATCTTCATGCCCTGCTTTTCCGCGACGCTCTGGCGGGTCATCACCAGCGCGGCGGCGCCGTCCGAAATGGACGAGGCGTTGGCGGCGGTAATGGTGCCATCCTTGACGAAGGCGGGCTTGAGGCCGGGGATCTTTTCCGGCCGGGCCTTGCCGGGCTGTTCGTCGGTATCGATGACGGTGTCGCCGCCCCGGCCCGAAACGGTGACGGGCGTGATCTCGCGGACGAAGGCGCCGCTGCCGATCGCCGCATTGGCGCGGTCGAGCGAGCGGATGGCATAATCATCCTGGTCGGTACGGGTGAACTGATAGTCGCGCACCGCCTCTTCGGCGAAGACACCCATCGCCTTGCCGGGTTCATAGGCATCCTCCAGCCCGTCCATCATCATCGTGTCGATGATGCGGTCATGGCCGATGCGCGCGCCGCTACGATGCTTGGGCAGGGCATAGGGGGCGTTGGTCATGCTTTCCATGCCGCCGGCGATCACGATGTCGGCCGCGCCCGATGCCAGCGCCTCATGCGCCATGATCGCCGCCTGCATGCCCGAACCGCACATCTTGTTGACGGTCGTGGCCTCGGTATTGAGGCCAAGGCCCGCGCCGAGCGCCGCCTGGCGCGCGGGCGCCTGGCCAAGGCCGGCGGGTAGCACGCAGCCCATATAGATGCGATCGATGGCGTCAGTGGCGACGCCGGCCCGCTCGACTGCGGCCTTGACCGCCGTGGCGCCAAGATCGGTCGCCTTGACCGCCGAGAGCGCACCCTGGAACCCGCCCATGGGGGTGCGGGCATAGCTCGCAATGACTACCGGATCGTCCTGCATCGAAATACTCCTTCAAAGGCTGCGCGCAATGACCATGCGCTGGATGTCCGACGTACCCTCGTAAATCTGGCACACGCGGACATCGCGGTAGATTTTCGCGATTCCAAATTCTTCAAGATAGCCATAGCCACCCAGCGTCTGCATCGCGCCGGATACCACCGCCTCGGCGGCTTCGGACGCGAACAGCTTGGCCATCGACGCCTGGGTCAGGGCGGGCTGGCCGCTGTCCTTCATCGCGGCCGCGGACAGGACGAGCTGGCGCGCCGCCTCCAGCCGGGTGGCGAGGTCGGCAAGGCGGAAGCCAACCGCCTGATGCTCGATAATGGCTTTTCCGAAGCTCTTGCGGTCCTTGGCGTAAGCGACCGCGATCTCCAGCGCCGCCTGCGCCATGCCGACGCACTGGGCGGCGATGCCGATGCGGCCAGTCTCCAGATTGGCGAGTGCGATGCGATAGCCCTGGCCCGGCTGGCCGATCAGAAGATCATCCTCGACGAACATATCCTCGAACCGCAGTGCGCAGGTGTCCGAAGCGCCCTGGCCCATCTTATGCTCGACCTTGTCGACCGCATAGCCGGGCCGGTCGGTCGGCACGATGAAGGCGGACAGGCCCTTCTTGCCGGCGTCGGGATCGGTCACGGCGACGATCATCACGACCCCGCCGATCTTGCCCGAGGTGATGAACTGCTTGGCACCGGTGATGCGCCAGCCGCCATCGACCTTGACCGCGCGGGTGCGGACGGCCGACGCGTCGGAGCCGGCATCGCTTTCGGTGAGGGCGAAGGCGCCGATGGTGCGGCCGCCGATCAGATCGGGCAGGAAACGTGCCTTCTGTGCCTCGCTGCCATCCTTGAGCAGGCCTGAGACGAGGATCGAATTCTGGATCGAGACGATGGTGGAGAGGGCGCCGTCGGCGGCGGCCAGTTCCATCAGGGCGAGGGCATAGGAGACCGAGTCAGCCTCCGCGCCGCCATAGGCTTCGGGCGCGGTCATGCCCCAGAGGCCAAGGCCCGCCATCTCTTCGAACAGCGCGCGGGGATAGCCGCCCTCCGCCTCGAACCGCGCCGAATGCGGGCGGATCGTCGCCTGGGCGAAATCCCGGACAGTGTCGCGAATCGCGCTCTGGATTTCTGTCAGCATAAACCCTTGCGTCTCTCCTATACTCATGAGTAGGTTGCGCCTGTTGCGATTTCTTGTCAACAGGCGGCATGGAGGAACAGCAGGTGTCGGCGAAAAGCGCAGTGGCGATCCCGTCTCCCTTCCGCACGCGGGAGGAAAAGGCGCGCGAGCGGGAAGAGAAGCGCGAGGCGGTGCTGCGCGCGGCGGTGCGCATGTTCAATGCGCGCGGCTTTCATGCGACCTCGCTGGATGATGTCGCCGCGAGCCTGGGGATCAGCAAGCCAACCATCTATCATTATCTGGGCAACAAGGAGCAGGTGCTGATCGAATGCGTCACCCGCGGCCTGGAGATGCTGCGCGCGGCGGCCGATGAGGCGCGGGCGGGCGAAGGCAATGGCTTGGCCCGGCTCGGCTATTTCCTGCGCCGCTATGGCGCGGTGATCATGGATGATTTCGGCGCCTGCGTGGTGCGGACGGGCGACGAATGCCTGTCGGCCGAAGGGGCGATCCTGTTCCGGTCGCGCAAGCGCGACATCGATCTGGCCATGCGCGGGCTGATCGCCGACGCGGTGGCGGACGGGTCGATCGCCCCGGTCGACGTGAAGCTGGCCGGTTTCACCCTGGCCGGCGCGCTCAACTGGGCGGCGCGCTGGCGCGATCCCGCCGGCGCGCTGAGCGCCGAGGCGATTGCGGCGGCGCAGGTCGATCTGCTGATTGCGGGCCTCGCCCCGCGCGGCTGAGGCCGCCCGGCTTCCTTCCTGTCCGAATTGGTCAAGCGATGCGCCATGGCGCGCGCCTATGACCGGCCCATGGACAGACAGCCCGCCGCGACGGGCGGTAAGGAGAGGGCCGGATGGAGAATGGTGCCACGCCGTTGCAGGCGATACTGGACCGGGAGGCGATCCGCGATTGTCTTGCCCGACTGGCGCGCGGTGAGGACCGGCGCGACGCCGACCTGATCCGGGCCAGTTGCTGGGCCGATGGCAGCACCGACTATGGCGTGTTCGCTGGCGATTTCGACGCTTATCTCGCCTGGGTGGTGCCCGGCGCCGACGCGATCCTGTGCACCCAGCATCTGCTGGGGCAGAGCTTCATCGTTCTGGAGGGCGACACGGCGCGGGTCGAGACGCAGGTGCAATCCTACCATCGCATCGACATGGGCGATGCGCAGCGCGACGTCATGATCGGCGGCCGCTATCTCGACATTTTCGAACGGCGCGAGGGCCAGTGGCGGATCGCGCGGCGCACCATGCTCTATGACTGGGTACAGGATATCGGCGCATCGGCCGATTGGGCTCAAGGCGTGATGGGCATGGTGTTCAGCGCGCCGCATTTCACCGGTCGCGCGAACGGCGATCATAGCGTGCGCTTCTTCGCGCGCGCAACCGACTGAGGGAGAGGATCATGAAACCGCTGGACGGCAAGGTTGCGATCGTCACCGGCGCGAGCCGGGGCATCGGCAAGGGGATGGCGCTGGCGCTCGCCGAACAGGGGGCGACGGTCTATGTCACCGGGCGCACGGTCAATGCGGGCGACCATGAATTGCCCGGCACGGTCGGCGAGACGGCGGCGCAATGCGATGCGCGCGGCGGCCGGGGCATTGCGGTGCAGGTCGACCATGGCGACGATGCGCAGGTTGCCGCGCTGTTCGACCAGGTCCGGCGCGAACAGGGGCGGCTCGACCTGCTGGTCAATAATGCCTTTGCGATCCCCGAGGATCTGACTGTGCCGGGCAGCTTCTGGGAAAAGCCGCTGTCCAACTGGGACATGGTCGATGTCGGCGTGCGCTCCAACTTCGTCGCCGCGCGCCATGCCGCGCAGATGATGGTGCCGCAGGGATCAGGCCTGATCGTTGCGATATCGGGCTATGTCGGCGTGACTTATACCTATGGCGTCGTATTCGGCACTGCCAAGTCGGCGGTCGACCGGATGGCGCGGGATATGGGCGTAGAGTTGCAGCCCCATGGCGTCGCTTCGCTCTCCTTGTGGCAGGGCCTGACCATGACCGAGCGGGCGCAGCGCAATATTGCCGCCAATCCCGCGATGACGGCGCTGACCGTGACCAATCCGCTGGTCGGCTGCTCGCCTGAATTTCCCGGCCGGGTAATCGCCGCGCTGCTCGCTGATCCGGCGATCATGGCGCGGTCCGGCGGCACCTTCATCACCGCGGAGGTGGCACAGGATTATGGCATCACCGATGTCGACGGAAAGACCATCCCGTCGCTGCGGGCCGAGCGCGGGGCGCCGATCTGGCAACCGATCGCGCCGCGGACGGAGGCGTAGGATGGATGCGGATCGCCTGGCGCGGCTGAACGCGCTGCTCGACCGGCAGGACATCGTCGATTGCCTGACCCGGTTCAGCCGGGGCATGGACCGGTTCGACCGCAGCCTGTTCCTGTCGGCCTTCCATGACGACGCGACGGTCGCGGCGGGCAGCTTCGTCGGCGCGCCCGATGCGCTCTATGCCTGGGCCAGCGCCCTGCACGAGGGCGGGCAGGTGGCGACGCATCATAATCTGCTCAACATGACGATCGATATCGACGGCGACAGCGCCCATGCCGAAACCTATTATCTGTTCGTCGGCCGCAACCGCGACGAGAGCAACTGGATCGCCGGCGGGCGCTATCTCGACCGGTTGGAACGGCGCGATGGCCAGTGGAAGATCGCGCTGCGCACCAACATGATCGAATGGTCCGGACTGGTGCCGACGCTGCCGTTGCCGTTCGGCGAGGTGCCGGACCTGCATGCCAATGGCGCGCCGGCACGGGACGCGAGCGATCCCTCCTATCTGCGGCCGCTGGTCAATCGACGGGCGCCGCATATTCCGCAATAGCGCGCATCGCGGGGTCGATCCTTGGGCGGGGACATTTCGTCCACGTTGACGCCGCCTGCCGCGCATCCCACCTTCGCATCGAAATGGGGCATGCTGCGTTTGACGCAGTGACGGGCGCGCCCTGCGCCCGTAGCCCCGCATCCTGCCGAAGAAGGTGATCCGATGACCATAGCCCTTGCCGACCCCAGCCTGCTGCGCGAACAATGCTATGTCGACGGCCAGTGGATCGGCACCGCCAGCATCGACGTGACCGACCCGGCGACGGACGAGCGGCTGGCCGGCATTCCCGCAATCGACGAGGCGGGGACGCGCGCGGCGATCGAGGCGGCCGAGGCGGCGCTGCCGGCCTGGAAGGCGAAGACGGCGGGCGAGCGGTCGCGCATATTGCGCCGCTGGTTCGAACTGCTGATCGCGCATCAGGATGACCTTGCCATGATCCTGACCCGCGAGCAGGGCAAGGCGCTGACCGAGGCCAAGGGCGAGATCGCCTATGCCGCGAGCTTCATCGAATGGTTCGGCGAAGAGGCCAAGCGCATCTATGGCGAGATCATCCCAAGCCATCGCGCCGACAGCCGCATCGTCGTCATCAAGCAGCCGGTCGGCGTGGTCGCCGCGATCACGCCGTGGAATTTCCCCGCCGCGATGATCACGCGCAAGGCGGCGCCGGCGCTGGCGGCGGGCTGCACCATGGTCTTGAAGCCCGCGACCCAGACGCCGCTGACCGCGCTGGCGCTGGCCGTGCTGGCGGAGCGCGCGGGCGTGCCCAAGGGCGTCTTCAACGTCGTCACCGGATCGTCGCGGGTGATCGGCGCGGAACTGACCGGCAACCCGCTGGTGCGTAAGCTCAGCTTCACCGGATCGACCGAGGTCGGCAAGACGCTGATGGCGCAATGCGCGCCGACCATGAAGAAGCTGTCGATGGAACTGGGCGGCAATGCGCCCTTCATCGTCTTTGCTGACGCCGATCTGGATGCCGCCGTCGAAGGCGCGATCGCGTCCAAATATCGCAACAGTGGCCAGACCTGCGTCTGCGTCAACCGCATCCTGGTGCAGCGCGATGTCGCGCCGGCCTTTGCCGAAAAGCTGAAGGCCGCCGTCGCCAAGCTGAAGGTCGGGCCGGGCACCGAGGCGGGCGTGACCCAGGGGCCGTTGATCGACGCGAAGGCGGTCGAGAAGGTCGAGGAACATGTCGCCGACGCGCTGGCCAAGGGCGGCACGCTGGTGAGCGGCGGGCATCGTCACGCGCTGGGCCACAGCTTCTTCGAGCCGACCATCATCAGCGGCTGCACGCCGGAGATGAAACTGGCTGACGAGGAGACGTTCGGGCCGCTGGCCGCGCTCTTCCTGTTCGACACGGAAGAGGAAGCGGTCGCGCTGGCCAACGCCACCGAGGTCGGCCTGTCGGGCTATTTCTACACCCGCGACCTGTCGCGCGCCTGGCGCGTGGGCGAGGCGCTGGAGGTCGGCATGGTCGGCATCAATACCGGCCTCATTTCGACCGAGGTCGCGCCATTCGGCGGCATCAAGGAATCGGGCATGGGCCGCGAAGGATCGCGCCATGGCATCGAGGACTATGTCGAGATCAAATATCTGTGCATGGCCGGGATCTGACGCAAGACATCGAAAGGGGATGATGATGGCGGGAGTGGTGGCGGTAACCGGTGCGGCCGGTGCGCTGGGCCGGGCGACGGTGCAGGTGTTGCGCGCGGCGGGCTGGACGGTGGCGGGCATCGACCTGGGCGATGTGCCGACCGATGGCGTCGACCTGGCGCTGGGCGGCGTCGACCTGTCCGACGAGCAGGCGGTGGCCGGCGCGGCGGACAAGATCGGCGCGGCGCTGGGTGGGTTGGATGCGCTGGTCAATATCGCCGGCGGTTTCAGCTGGGAAACGGTCGAGGGCGGATCGGTCGCCACATGGGACCGGCTCTATGGCATGAATGTCCGTACCACGCTGATCGCGACTCGCGCGCTGTTGCCGCTGCTGCGCGATGGCGGCGGCGCGATCGTCAATATCGGGGCTGCGGCATCGGTGAAGGCGGCGGCCGGCATGGGCGCCTATGCGGCGTCCAAGGCGGGTGTCGCGCGCCTGACCGAGGCGCTCGCCGAAGAATATAAGGATGCAGGCGTGCGGGTGAATGCGGTGCTGCCGAGCATCATCGACACGCCGGCCAATCGCGCCGACATGCCCGACGCGGATGCCAGCCGCTGGGTCTCGCCAGAGGCGCTGGGCGGGGTGATCGCCTTCCTGCTGTCGCCCGCTGCTACGCCGATCACCGGCGCGCTAATCCCGGTCACCGGCCGGGTCTGATCGACATGGACCGGTTGCCGTTGCAAGGCGCGCAACCGGTCCATGTCGTTTCGTGCAACTGGCCTTGGCGCCTTTGCATTTGCGAAAAAAGCCCGGAAAGACGAGATAAGCCTCGATGCTGCGACGCAGCAAATGTCTATTCAGAGGTTCATCATGTTCTCGCTTATCGCGCTCTATTTTTCCTATCGCCGGGATGTCGTCACCGCCGAGCGCTACATCGCCGGCCTGACGCCCGCCGCTACCCCCGCATCGGCCGATGTCGTGACCTTCCCGGTCGCCCAGGAACAGAAGTTGGCTCGCGCCGCCTGATCGGGCCGCCGCTTACCACCTGACTACCTCTCTCGCTGCGGCCCGTTACCGGATCGCGCCGCGGCCTTGGAAGGCCGCCAAGGGATCGCCACGGCGCTAACAGCGCCCGCTCGACGCTCCGCCATTGCAAGTCAACAGATGTGTTGATTAACAAAATGGTGAGAACAGCGATCCCCAGGAGAGGTCATGACCTGCAAGCCGACGCAGACGCCTGCGGCTGACACATTCGATATCCCGACCCTGCGCGAGAAATATCGTGCCGAGCGTGACAAGCGGATGCGCGCCGACCGGGAAGGGCAATATCAGCCCACCACCGACGACACGACGCACAGCTATGACGTCGACCCGCATATGCCGGTCGTCGCGCGCGATCCGATCGTCGAGGAACTGGATGTCGTGGTGCTGGGCGCGGGCTTTGCCGGCCTGCTCGCCGGCTATCATCTGACCAAGCAGGGCGTCACCAATTTCCGCAATATCGACCATGGCGGCGATTTCGGCGGCGTCTGGTACTGGAACCGCTATCCCGGCATCCAGTGCGACAATGACGCCTATTGCTATCTGCCGCTGCTGGAAGAGACGGGCTTCATGCCGTCGAAGAAATTCGCCGACGGTGCGGAGATCCAGGCCTATTGCCGCCAGATCGCGGAAAAGTTCGACTTTGCCGACAAGGCGCTGTTCCATACCCTCATCACATCCTTGAAGTGGGACGAGGCGATCCAGCGCTGGCGCGTCGGCACCAGCCGGGGCGACGAATTGCTGGCGCGTTTCGTGGTGATGGGCTGCGGCGTGCTCAACATGCCCAAGCTGCCCGGCATCGCCGGCATCAACAGCTTCAAGGGCAAGATTTTCCACACCGCCCGTTGGGACTATGACTATAGCGGCGGCAGCTACGACAATCCGGTGCTCGACAGGCTGGCCGACAAGCGCGTCGCCATCATCGGCACCGGCGCGACCGCGATCCAGGCGGTGCCCTATCTTGGTCGTCACGCCAAGCAGCTCTATGTTATCCAGCGCACGCCATCGACCGTGGACGAACGGCCTAATCCGGCGACCGATGCCGACTGGAGCGCGTCGCTGCAACCCGGCTGGCAGGCGGAGCGCCAGGCGAATTTCCACCGCGCCGCGATGGAATCCTTCGCACCGGGCGAGCCTGACCTCATCTGCGACATCTGGACCGAGATCGCCCGCAACCTGTCGGCCGAACTGGAGGCTGAAGGCTGGCCGGAAATCTCGATCGAGCAGTTTATGGCGAAGCGCGAGGTGGTCGATTATCGCGTGATGGAGCGGCTGCGCGCCCGCGTCGACGAGATGGTGGAGGACAAGGCGACGGCCGAGGCCTTGAAGCCCTGGTATCGCTTCCTGTGCAAGCGGCCGCTGTCGAGCAACGAATTCTACCCGACCTTCAACCGACCCAACGTCACGCTGATCGACGTCGCCGACAGCAAGGGGCTGGAGAAGATCACGGAGAAGGGCTTCGTGTCGGGCGGCGTCGAATATGAGGTCGACTGCATCATCTTCGCCAGCGGCTTCGAGGTGACGAGCGAGCTGAAGCGCCGCTGGGGCATCGATGCGGTGGAGGGGCGCGATGGCCTGTCCATCTACGATCATTGGGCCAATGGCCCGCGCACCCTGCACGGCACCATGACCCATGGTTTCCCCAATCAGTTCTTCATCGGCTATATCCAGGGTGGCCTCAATGCCAGCGTGACCGAACAGTTCGGCCGCCAGGCGGAGCATATCGCCCATATCATCAATGCGGTGATGGATAAGGGCGCCAAGGTGGTCGAGACCACCTTGCGGGGGCAGGAGGATTATGTCCGCCATTTCGAGGAAATGGAAATCGACATGACCGCCTTCCAGCAGGAATGCACCCCCAGCTACTTTACCAATGAAGGCCAGGTGAAGGCGCCCTGGGCGCTGTTCCGCAGCTATGGGCCGGGCTGGGGCGCGTTCCAGAAGCTGGTGCAGGACTGGCGCGCGAAGGGCGATCTGGACGGCATGGAATTGCGGTCCTGAGCCATGGGCCGGATCGCCCCGGGGATGGTTCGTAGCGGTCGCCGCTCTTCCCTTGGGGCGCTCCCGCCAGTTGCGATAGGCAGGTTGAAAATATTGTCCTTGCGGACCCGGCGAGTGGACTCGCGGGCCGTACCCAGCGGGCAACGCGGACGTTGCAGGAGGATGCCATGAGCAAGATCGACAATATCGATGTGGAGGCGCTGGCCAAGCCGCTGACCTATCCGACCGAGGCGTTCCTGTCGAAGGACTATGCCCTGGCGGAGAAGGAGAGGCTGTGGCCCCATGTCTGGCAGATGGCGGCGCGGGTCGAGGAACTGCCCGATGTCGGCGACTGGATGACCTACGACATTTGCGACGAGTCGATCATCATCGTGCGGACCGCGCCCGACACGTTGCGCGCCTTCTTCAATGTCTGCCCGCATCGCGGTCGCCAACTGGTCGATGTGCCCAAGGACGTGCATTCGGTGCGCGGCAAGAACCGGCGCAGCTTCGTCTGCGGCTTCCATGGTTGGACCTTCGATACCGAGGGCAACAACAGCTACATCCTCGACCCGCAGGACTGGCAGGGCGCGCTGACGCCCGAATGCACCCGCCTGTCGGACGTGAAGATCGACACATGGGGTGGCTGGATCTGGATCAATATGGATCCAGATGCCGCGCCGCTGGCCGATTTCCTGGGCGATGCCGGGCGTATCCTGTCCCACTTCGAGATGGACAAGATGCGCTACAAATGGCGCAAATGGGTGGTCTATCCGGCCAATTGGAAGACCGCGTTGGAAGCCTTCATGGAGCCCTATCATGTCGCGGGCACCCATACCCAGCTGCTCGATTATGGCGATTATTACGCATACAGCGCGGCCTATGGCCTGCATGGCGTCAGCGGTTTCGACCAGCGCGACCCGGCGTTCCAGATGAGCCAGAGCAGCAGCGTCACCCGCGCCGGCAAGGGCGACGATCCGCGCCGCTCCACCTATGAACTGATCCGCGAGAATTACGAGACGCTGAACTATGCCGCCTCGACCGAGACTTTGGTCAATGCCGCCAGCCGGCTGGTCGACGAACTGCCCGAAGGCACGGCGGCCGGCGACGTCATCGCCCATTGGCTGAAATCCGCCAAGGCGGACGATGCCGCGCGCGGCGTCATCTGGCCGGAAATCCCGCCCGAGGTGATGGCCGAAGCGGGCCTCGCCTGGCACGTCTTTCCCAACATGTCGGTGCTGCAGGGGATCACCTTCGCCCTTTGCTACCGCACCCGTCCCTATGGCGACGATCCCGACATGTGCATCTTTGAATCCTACGCGATCGAGCGCTTCCCGGAAGGCGAAGTGCCGGCGACCGAGTGGGAGGAGACGGAGGCCACCGCCGAGGGCTGGGGCGCCGTCCTCGCCCAGGACTTTTCGAACATGGAATGGGTGCAGAAGGGCATGAAGTCGCGCGGGTTCCGCGGGCCGCTGCCCAATCCCCACCAGGAACGCAAGATCACCAATTTCCACCGCAACCTAGCCACGTACATGGGTACGGGCGCACCGAGGTTACTCAAATGAGCTATGACGATCCCAAGCCCGCCGTGAACGTGAATGCCACCGACAAGAAGGGCACGCCGGTCTACAAGCGGATGCTGGACCTGTTCGAGGCCGAAGGCATCAACACGCTGTTCGGCATTCCCGATCCCAATTTCGTCCACATGTTCCTGGAGGCGGAGCGTCGCGGCTGGACCGTGGTCGCCCCCCATCATGAGGCCGCCGCCGGCTTCATGGCCGAGGCCGCGTCGCGCATCACCGGCAAGCCCGCCGTCGCCATCGGCACGCTGGGGCCGGGCATCGCCAATATGGCGCCCGCCATCCAGTGTGCGCTGGTCGAAAATTCGCCGGTCATCTTCCTGTCGGGCCAGCGCGCCCGCGTCACCGAACAGCGCGTCCGTCGCGGCCGCATCCAGTTCGTGAAGCAGATGCCGCTGTTCGAGAATAGCGTCAAATATGCTGCGTCGATCGAATATGCCGACCAGACCGACGAAGTCGTGCGCGAGGGCATTCGCAAGGCGATGGGCGGCACCCCCGGCCCGGTCTATATCGAATATCCCAGCCACATCATCCTGGAAGAGCTGGACCTGCCCGCGCCGCTGGCGCCGGACCGCTATCGTCTGGTCAACCAGGGCGCGGACATCGACCGGGTCAAGGAAGCGGCAGACCTGATCCGCGCCGCCAAGAACCCGATCCTGCTGGTCGGTCATGGCGTCCACACCTCGCGCTCGGGCGCGGCGGTCAAGCAACTGGCGGACCTGATGAACTGCCCGGTGATCCAGACTTCGGGCGGCACCAGCTATATCAAGGGTCTGGAAGACCGCACCTTCCAATATGTCTTCTCCAAGGCGTCGATCGAGGCGGTCACGGAGTCGGATCTGGTGCTGGCGCTGGGCACCGAACTGGGCGAGCCGGTCCATTTCGGCAAATGGCGCTACTGGATGAAGAATGAAGCGATCCGCAAGTGGATCTATGTCGAGCAGGATCCGGCCGCGATCGGCGTCAACCGCCCGATCGACGTGCCGCTGGTCGGCGATCTGCGCGGTGTCGTGCCGCAGCTGGTCGAGGCGCTGAAGGATACGCCGCGCGCACCCGCGCCCGGTCTGGAAGCCTTCATGCGGGACGGCCAGGCGGAACTGGACGAACTGGCGGCGGAATCGCGCACCAAGAGCGACGGCACCGGCGACCTGCCGATCCATCCCGCCCGTCTGGCGGTGGAAGCGACCGAGGCCTTCCCCAAGGACGGCATCCTGATCCGCGATGGCGGCGCCGGCGTGATCTTCCAGTGGACCTATTCGCAGTGCAAGCCGAACGACGTCATCTGGAACCAGAATTTCGGTCATATCGGCACCGGCATCCCCTATGCCACCGGCGCGATGCTGGCGGACAAGGCGGCCACCGGCGTTAGCCGTCCGGGCCTGTTGCTGACCTCCGACAGCAGCTTCATGTTCCATATCGCCGAACTGGAAGTGGCGGTGCGCACCAAGCTGCCTCTGGTCTGCGTCGTCGGCGTGGATAACCAGTGGGGCCTGGAAGTGGGCGTCTACAAGCGCACCTTCGGCCAGGGCACGGAAGAAACCGGCACCCATTGGAGCAAGGAAGTCCGCTTCGACAAGATCGGCGAGGGCTTTGGCTGCCACGGCGAATATGTGACCAAGGCCGAGGACATCAAGCCCGCGATCGCGCGCGCCTATGCCAGCGGCAAGCCGGGCGTCGTCCACGTCGTGATCGATCCCAAGGCGAATTCGGAAGAAATGCCAAAATATGCCGAATTCCGTACCTGGTACGCCGAAGGCACCCAGTAAGAAATGATCTCCGGGCCGGCGTCATGTCGGCCCGGCCATTTATAAGATAATCCCTCTTTTGTACGGGTGAGGACATGCGCGACTATCGGAACTTCTATATCGACGGCCAGTGGGTTGCTCCGGTCGAACCGAAGACCGCGGATGTCATCAACCCCGCGACCGAGGCGGTGGCCGGCACCATTTCGCTCGGCGGCGTGGCCGATGTGAACAAGGCGGTGGCCGCCGCGCGCAAGGCCTTTGTCGGCTGGTCGCAGACCACGCGCGAAGAGCGGCTCGACCTGCTGCTCGCCATCCAGGCCGAATATGCGCGGCGCCAGGCGGAACTGGGCGACGCGATCATCGAGGAAATGGGCGCGCCGTCCTCGCTCGCCCATGGCTTCCATGTCGGGCTGGGCGCGGGGCATCTGCAGACCGCGATCGAGGTGCTGCGCGACTTCAAGTTCGATGAGCCGCATGGCGCGACGATGATCGCGCGCGAGCCGATCGGCGTCTGCGCGCTCATCACGCCGTGGAACTGGCCGATGAACCAGACCTGCGTGAAGATCTTCCCGGCGCTGGCGACCGGCTGCACCATGATCCTCAAGCCGCCACAACTCGCCCCCTTCTCGGCCCAGATCCTGGCCGAAATCCTCGATACGGCGGGCGTGCCGGCGGGTGTGTTCAACATGGTCCAGGGCAGCGGCAGCGTGATCGGCACCGCGCTTTCCACCCATGAGGATGTCGATATGGTGTCCTTCACCGGGTCGGAGCCGGTTGGCGTGCAGATTCAGAAGGATGCCGCGACGACGATCAAGCGGGTCGGTCTGGAACTGGGCGGCAAGAGCGCCTTCATCGTGCTGGATGATGACGCGCTGGCCGCCAATGTCGCGGGCGCGACCGGCGGCATGATGGGGAATTCGGGCCAGACCTGCAGCGCGGGATCGCGTCTGCTGGTGCCGGCCGCACGCATGGATGAAGTGGTGGCCGCAGCCAAAGCGGCGGCGGAAGCGGTGACGGTTGGCGATCCGACCGGCAATGTCGCCATGGGTCCGGTGGTGTCGAAGAGCCAGTACAACATCATTCAGGACTATATCCAGAAGGGCCTGGACGAGGGTGCGACCCTGATCGCCGGTGGCGCCGGTCGCCCGGATGGGATCGACAAGGGCTGGTTCGTCAAGCCGACCGTGTTCGTGGGCACCAACGACATGGTGATCGCGCGCGAGGAGATATTCGGTCCCGTTCTGGTCATCATCGGCTATGACGATATCGACCATGCGGTCGACATCGCCAATGACAGCAATTTCGGCCTGGCTGGCTATGTCAGCGGCACCGATGTCGACCAGTGCCGCGCGGTTGCCCGGCGGATGCGGACCGGCTGGATCAGCATCAATGGCGGGTTCGATTTCCATGCGCCCTTTGGCGGTTACAAGCGCAGTGGCAATGGCCGGGAATGGGGCGAGCATGGCTTCCTCGAATATCTCGAAGTGAAGTCGCTGCTGGGCTACGCCTGAGATGGCGGTCCAGTCCGGGCGCTATGGCGCCGCCAGTGCTGCGGTCGCTGCCGAGGGCTGGTCGCTCGCGCGGCTGACCCCGCCCAGCCGCCTGCACGGCGCCAATGGCCTGGCGACCGGGCCGGACGGCCGACTTTATGTGGCGCAGGTCGGCGGCAGCCAGGTCAGCGCGATTGATGTCGACAGCGGCGCGATCGAGACGATCAGCGCGATGGGTGGCGCCATCGTCGCGCCCGACGATCTGGTGTTCGACGATGCTGGCAACCTCTATCTGACCGAGATTACCGAGGGCCGGGTCGCGATGCGCACGCCCTCGGGCGACGTGCGGGTGGTGCGCGGCGACATTCCGGTCGCCAACCCGATCACCTGGCATCAAGGCCGGCTGATCGCGGGCGAATGCCGCATCGGCGCGCGGATCATGGAGTTGGACCTGGATGGCGGCGAACCGCGCGTCATCCTCGACAATATTCCGATGGCGAATGCCTTTCAGGTCGGGCCAGACGGCAAGCTCTATTTCCCGGTGATGGGCGCCAACGAGATTTGGCGGGTAGACCTGAATGGCGGCGCACCCGAAGTGGTGGCCGGCGATCTGGGCGTGCCGGATTCGGTCAAGTTCGACAGCAAGGGGCGGATCGTCACGACCCAGGTGGCCAGCGGCCAGGTGTTGCGGCTCGACCTGATGAGCGGCACGCGCGAGGTGCTGGCTGATCTCGGACCCGGTCTCGACAATGTCAGCTTCATTGGCGACCGCATATTCGTGTCGAGCATTCCGGGCGAGATTACCGAATTGCTGGGCGATGGCAAAGTCCGTTCCGTGGTGCCCCGCGCACTGCAATGGCCGCTGGGCCTCGCCATGGGCGCGGACGGCGCGCTGTTCGTCGCCGACGGCACTTTCGGTTACACGCTGCGGGCCGGCGAGGCGCTGACCCTGGCCGGCATGATCTTCTATCCCGGTTGTCCCGGCTATATGCGCGGCGTTGCCGCCGGCGCGCAGGCGGGCGAGTGGATCATCAGCACCGGTTTGGGCGCTGTGGTGCGCTATCGGCCGGGACAGGGGGAAAGCGATTTCCTCGCCACCGGCCTCGACCAGTTGATGGGTGTGGCGGTCGCGCCCGGCGGCGCGGTGGTGGTTGCCGAATATGGCACCGGCCGGCTGCTCTCGATCGAAGCTGGCGCGGTCGGCGAATTGGCCACCGGCCTTGACCAGCCGATGGGCGTGGCGCTGGCGCCGGACGGGACAGTCTATGTTGCCGAGGCCGGAGCGGGGCGCGTGGTACGGGTCGCGGGCGGTCGCAGCGAAACGACCATCGATGGTCTCGGCCGACCGGAAGGGCTGGTGATCCATGACGGGCAATTGTTTGTCGTCGATACGCGGGCCAAGACATTGGTCGCCACCGACCTGTCGGGCGGCGCGCGCGCGACGATCGCCAGCGCCCTGCCGGTGGGGGCGCCGGCTGGCGTGACGCCCAAGTTCCTGGGGCCGATCGGCGACATGGCCGGGCCGATGATCAATTTCGCCGATGTGACGGCGGGATCGGACGGCACGCTCTATGTGTCGGGCGACGCCGAGGGGAGCGTGCTGGCGCTACGCCGCCGGTAGGGGCCGCTCGCCGCTCAACTGGTGGCTGAGCGCGTCCGCCGCCTCGACCAGCGCCTGTTGCAATGCGCCCAGCCCCTCGCGTTGCAGTGCGGCGCCGATGCCGATCGCTACCAGCGCATGGACCGGGCGGCCCGCGCCTTTCCATACGGGCGCGGAGACGACGGTGACGCCGGCAATATATTGGCCCTCGTCCACGGCGAAGCCCTGCGCGCGGGTCTGGCGCAGTTGCTCCATCCAGTCGGCGAAGGGCGGCGGATCGTCCCAGCGCAGCGTGTCGAACCGCGCCTTCAGCTCCTTCTCGCCATAATCGCCAAAGGCGGCGATGCAGCGGCCGGTGGCGCTGATGAGGGCGGGAAACCGGCTGCCGACCTGGGCGCTCAGCTGAAAGCCGCTGCCCGACTGCGCCATGGCGACGACGATCATATGGTCGAGGCCGACCGCCTGCACACCCAGCATGGTAAGGCCAAAGCGCTGTGCCAGCCGATCCAGCGCCGGCTGGGCAAGGTCGTTGAAGGCGTCGCGGCGCAGCCAGTTGCGCGCCAGCGTCAGCACGCCGGCCTGCAGCGCATAGCGTTTGGTGTCGGGGTCGAAAGCGACCAGTTCCTCCTCCACCAATGCGCGCAGCACATAGAGGCAGGTGCTGGGCACCAGCCCCAGTTCCTTGGCGATCGCCTGCACGCCGAGCGGCCGGTCGCTCTTGCCCAGCAGGCGCAGGATCGCGGCGGCGCGGGCGATGGCGGGCGCCTTGCTCTCCTGCACGGCCTTGGCGACCTTGCGGACGGTGGAGGGCGGGCGGGGCGTGGTGCGGCTGTCGGTCATGGCCTCACCCTATCGCGACACCGATGGCCTGTCATTCGAAATATAGAACATCATTCACTATTTACAACAAATGAGTCGCTGTGACATCGCTTGTTGCAAGCAGCGACGGGATTTCGACCCGTTCGCCCGGTTGAATGCCGGACCGATGGGATGGGATGATGGCGAAGCTAACCGACTATCGCAGCTATGCCGATGCACAGGCGCATGCGACCTCCGCCGCGCTGTGGGATCTGTTCGATGGCGACCGCGACGAACTGAACATCGCCCATGAATGCATCACCCGTCATGCCGATGGATCGGGCCGCGCCGCCGTACGCATCGCCCATTCCGATGGTCGAGATGAAATCCTCAGTTTTGACCTGATCGCGGCGGGGGCTGCGCGCTTTGCCCATTGGCTCGATGCCGAGGGCGTTCAGCCGGGCGAGCGCATCGCCTTCATGCTGGAGCCTTCGCTGCCATTCTATGTCTGCCTGTTCGGAGCGATGCAGACCGGCGCGATTTCGGTGCCGCTCTTCACCCTGTTCGGCCCGGATGCGCTGCGGCTGCGGGTCGATGATTGCAAGCCGGCCATCCTCATCACCAATGCTGAAAAGGCGGACCTCGCGCGCAGCATGGACGGGCCTCGCGTGATCGTCGCCGACGACGCATTGCTGGCCGATCTCGCCCGCTTCCCGGCAACCTACAGCCCGAAGACCAAGGCCAATGACCTGGCTGTCTTCCAATATACGTCGGGCACCACTCGCGAACTGCCCGAGGCGGTGAAGCACAGTCATCGCGCGCTGGTGACCTTGATGTTCGCCGCCCTCTACGGCACCGGCATCCGGCCGGGCGACGAGTTTTTCTGCCCCTCCTCGCCGGCCTGGGGCCATGGCCTGTGGCATGGCACGCTGGCGCCGCTGGGCCTCGGCGTGACCACCGGCACCTTTGCCGGCCGCTTCGATCCGGTGCGGCTGATGCAGGCGCTGGATGCCTATGGCATCACCAACATGTCGGCCGCCGCGACCCATTATCGGATGATGAAGAATAGCGGCAAGGCCGCCGACTTCGCCTTCCATTTCGACAAGCTGTCCTACACCGGCGAACCGATCGACCCGGCGACGCTGGAGTTCATCGACGCCCATTTCAAGGTGCCGGCCTGTTCCATGTACGGCACGACTGAGATCGGCGTGGTGCTGGTCAATTATCCCGGCGCGCAGGATTTCATGGTGAAGCCGGGTTCGCTGGGCAAGGCGGTGCCGGGCCAGAGGCTGGAAGTGCAGCGCCCCGACGGCAGCGCCTGCGACCCCGGTGAGATTGGCGAGCTGATGCTGTGGCGCCGCGACCGGTGGGAAACCACCAAGGATCGGGCGAAGATCGACGCCGACGGCTATTTCTACCATTGCGGCCGTGCCGACGACGTCATCATCTCGGCCGGCTGGACGATGAGCGCAGTCGAGATCGAGAATACGCTGCTCAAGCATGAGGCGGTGCTGGAATGCGCGGTGATCGGCGTGCCCGACGACAAGCGTGGCCAGGTGGTGAAGGCCTTCGTCATCCTCAATCGCGACGGCAGCGACGCGCTGGTCCGCGAACTGCAGGACTTCACCCGCGAAAAGCTCGCCCAGCATGAATTCCCCCGCATCGTCGAATTCGTGACCGACCTGCCCAAGACGCCGGCCGGCAAGGTTCACCGCAAGATTTTGAGAGACCGTGAGGCCGCCAAGGCGGTCGAACTCGCCAACTGAATATCAGGAGAAGAGAGATGGCAACATTGGCCGACGCGCCCGTGAACAAATTCCCCAAGATCACCGAGGAGGGGCTGGACGACCTGCGCAAGCGCATCGGCGTCAAGATCGAGAATACCGTCGAACCCTGGAACTACGAAGCCACGCGCGACGCGATCCGCCATTATGCCCATGGCATCGGTGACGATAATCCGCTGTGGTGCGATCCGGCCTATGCCGAAAAGACCAAGCATGGTTCGCTGGTTGCGCTGCCGAGCTTCCTCTTCACCACCAGCCGTATCATTTCGGGCTATTGCGGCGGCCTGTCGGGCGTCCATGCCATGTGGGCGGGCGCCGACTGGACCTGGCACAAGCCGGTGCTGCGCAACGACACGATCCGCACCGAAGCCTATTTGAAGGATCTGGTCGAGCATCAGACCAAGTTTGCCGGCCGCAGCTTCCAGCAAATCTACCATGTCGACTTTTTCAACCAGTCGGGCGACAAGGTAGCCGAAGGCGACAGCTGGGTGTTCCGCACCGACCGCGATGAAGCGCGCGAACGCGGCACCAAATATACCGAAGCCCGTGGCCGCGTGGAGCCCTTCACCGACGAACAGCTGGCCGAGATGTACAAGCTGTACGAGAAGGAAGAAATTCGCGGCGCCACCCCCCGTTACTGGGAAGATGTGCAGGTCGGTGATGAACTGCCGCGCATGATGAAGGGGCCGATGACCGTCACCGGTTTCATCTGCTACGCGCAGGGCTGGGGCGGGCTCTATATCCGCGCCAACAAGCTGGCGTGGAAGATGCAGCAGAAGCATCCCGGCACCGGCATCAAGAACCGTTTCAACGTGCCCGACTGCCCGGAACGCGTCCATTGGGACGAGGCGTTCGCGCTCGAAGTCGGCGCGCCGGGCGCCTATGACTATGGTCCGGAGCGCTGCAGCTGGCTGACCCATCAGGTTACCAACTGGATCGGCGACGATGGCTTCCTGCACAAGAGCAAGTGCCAGATCCGCCGTCATAATCCCGATGGCGACGTGATCTTCATCGACGGCAGCGTGATCCGCAAGTTCGAGGAGAACGGCAAGAAATATGTCGAGATCCAGCAGCGCGCGGAAACCCATCGCGGCGAAATCTCGGCCTTCGGCACCTCGATCGCCGAACTGCCCAGCCGCCCGGCCTGATCCGGGCGCGGCGGGCCGTTCCTTCCCCCTGGGGAGGATAGGAGGGAACGGCCTGTCGCCTGAGCGATGATTGGGGCGGGTGGCGTGGCGGCGATTGACCGCCCCGCCGCCCGCCCCAATCATTTCCGGACATGATAGGGAGAGGAACCGTGATGCGCGCTCGCTTTTGCCTGGCCAGCTTGTTGGCTCTGTCTGCCGCTGCCACCCACGCCGAGCAGGCCCAGCCGCGCTTCACGCCGGACGGCACGGTTCAGGTTCCCGCCTTCGACCTGCCGCCGTCGGAATTGGCCAGCGAGGAAGCGCGGGCGATGCAGCGCCAGCGCGGTGTGCGCCCGGCGGCGCCGCCACGGCAGCAAGAACCCGATATCGCCGCCCGTCGCGCCCAGCTCGACGCGATGATGGCTCCGCAGGTGCAGGCGACGCGCACCCGTTATCCGGTGGATATCGCCGAGGATGTGATCGCCGGTGTGCCGGTGCGGATCTTCACGCCCAAGGGGGCAAAGGCCGATCCCGCGCGCGTGCTGATCAATCTGCACGGTGGTGCCTTCACCATGTGTTGGGATAGTTGCTCGGTCCTTGAATCCGCGCCGATTGCGGCGCTCGGCGGCTACAAAGTGGTGTCGGTCAATTATCGCATGGCGCCCGAGCAGGCCCATCCCGCCGGTGTGGAGGACGCCGCCAGCGTCTATGCGGCGCTGTTGAAACATTATCGGCCGCAGCGGATCGGCGTCTTCGGCTGTTCCGCCGGCGGAGCGCTGACCGCGCAACTGGCTGCCTGGCTGCCGGCGCATCACCTGCCTCAGGCGGGGGCGATCGGCATTTTCGGCGCCGGTGCGGTGCGGATGGAAAGCGGTGATTCCGCCTGGATCGCGGCCGCCATCGATGGCAGCTTTCCGGCGCCTGCCCGTCCCGGCGAAGCGGCGATCGATATGACGCGCGGCTATTTCAAGGCGGCCGACATGGGCGACGCGATCATCTCGCCGGCGCTGCATCCGGACGTCCTCGCGCATTTTCCGCCGACCCTGCTGATTACCGGCACCCGGGCGATGGACATGAGCCCTGCAGTCTACACCAACAGCCAATTGCTCAAGGCCGGACGCCGATCGACCCTGATCGTCGGCGAAGCCATGGGCCATTGCTATTCCTACATGGCGGACCTGCCCGAAGCGCGCGATGCCCACGCGGCCAGCATTGCCTTCTTCAGGGAGCATCTGAAATAGGCATGGCGGACGATGTGCGCAGCGATTGGGCGGGGCCGCTGGCCGGGGTGCGGGTGCTGGATTTCACCCGCGTCCTCGCCGGTCCCTCCGCCGCGCTCGCGCTCGCCGACCTCGGCGCGGAAGTCATCAAGGTGGAGCCGCCCGGCAGCGGCGATGACACCCGCAGCTTCCCGCCGCTGCGCGAAGGCGAGAGTCATTATTTCCTCAGCGTCAATCGCGGCAAGAAGAGCATCGTGCTCGACCTCAAGGCGCCCGAGGGGCTGGCGATCGCGCGCGACCTGGCGACGAAGTCCGACATCGTCATCGAAAACTACCGGCCCGGCGTGATGGATCGGCTGGGGCTGGGCTATGACGCGCTGTCGGCGATCAACCCCGGCCTCATCTACTGCGCCATTTCCGGCTTCGGCATGACCGGGCCGCTCAAGGACCGGCCGTCCTTCGACATCGTGCTGCAGGCCATGTCCGGTGCGCTCAGCGTCAATGGCGAGCCGGGTGGGCTGCCGACCAAGCTCGGCATTCCGTTGGGCGATCTGGTCGGCGGCATCAACGGGCCGATCGCGATCCTTGCCGCCCTGCATGAGCGCCATGCCACCGGGCGCGGCCGGCTGATCGACATCAGCCTGATGGACGGGATGATCGGCCTGCTCGGCTATCTGGCGCAACTCAGCTTCTTTACCGGACAGGACCCGGTGCCACAGGGATCGCAGCATCCCAATCTGGTCCCCTATGGCGTCTTCCCGGCCAGCGACGGATCGATCGTCATCGCCTGCCTCACCAATCATTTCTGGGGCAAGATCTGCGTCGCGCTGGGGCTGGACGCGCTGGCCGACGATCCGCGCTACGACATGCTCGACAAGAGGCGGGAGCGGCGGGCGGAGGTGAATGCCTTGCTGTCGGCGGTGACACAGGCCCGCACCGTCGCCGACCTCGCCGACCTGTTCGCCGCGCATCAGGTGCCCCACGCACCGATCCTGACCATCAGCGAGGCACTGGCGCAGCCGCAGACGCTGGCCCGTAACATGGTGGTGGAAACCGAGCACAAGACGCTGGGGATGATTCCGATCGTCAACCGCCCCTTCCGCTTTCCCGGTGCGGAGCAGCCGGTGCCGAGCGCGCCGCCGGTGCTGGGCGAGCATAGCGATATGGTGCTGGCAGACCTTCTCGGGATGGATGCGCAGACCATCGCCCGACTGCGGGACGCCGGCATCGTCGCCTGAGCGATCATTTCCCCTCCCGCTTGGGGAGATGAGGCACGCACCGCTAAGCTCCCCGCCAATCATTATCCGGGAGAGAGACCATCATGCTGCGATTTGACGACCGCGTCGCCCTGATCACCGGGGCGGGGCGTGGCCTCGGCCGGGCCTATGCGCTGCTGCTGGCGGCGCGCGGGGCCAAGGTAGTGGTCAATGATCCCGGCGTCAGCATGCAGGGCGAGGGGACCGATGCCGGCCCGGCCCAGTCGGTGGTCGACGAAATCCGCGCTGCCGGCGGCCAGGCGATCGCCTCGACCGACAGCGTTGCCACGCCCGAAGGCGGGCAGGCGATGATCGATCTGGCGCGCGATCATTTTGGCAGCATCGACATAGTTATCCACAATGCCGGAATCGTCCGGCGCGGCGGTCTGGCGGAGCTAAGCTATGCTGATTTCGAGACGGTGCTCGACGTTCATCTGCGCGGCGCCTTCCATGTCGTGCGCGCCGCCTTCCCGCATATGTGCGCAGCGAACTATGGCCGCATCGTCCTGACCGGATCGATCAACGGCCTTTATGGCAATGCCGGCGTGGTCAATTACAGCGTCGCCAAGGCGGGGATGATCGGCCTGTCCAACGTCGCCGCGATCGAAGGCGCAACCCATGGCGTGAAGAGCAACATCATCCTGCCGGGCGCGGTCACGCGCATGGCCGAGGGGCTCGACACCAGCGCCTATCCGCCGATGGACCCGGAACTGGTCGCGCCGGCCGTCGGCTATCTGGCGCATCAGGATTGCGCGGTCAGTGGTGAAATGCTGATCGCCATGGCCGGCCGGGTTGCGCGCGCCTACACGATGGAAACGGTCGGCGTCTTCCAGCCCGACTGGACGATCGAGCAGATCGCTGATCGGCTGGAGGGGATACGCGACGCGCAAGGCGCGCTGCTGTTCCCGCCTGTGCCGACGGGTCATCTCGACCATCTGCGCTACAGTTTCGCGATGGCCAGCGAAGGCGCGAAACAGGACTGATCGTTCAGCCCTGTTTCGCCGCCATCATCGCCTGGATCAGCGGCTTGATCTGGGCTTCCACCGGTGCCGGGTTGAAATGCTCGGCGACCGACGCGATCCGGTCGTCGCGGATGCGCAGCAGGAAGACATAGCGATTGGCGAAGGGCTCGCCATTCACCAGCGTACCCGCCGACCGCACCTCGGCCGCCACCCGATCCTCTTGCGCCGTCAGTGAATCGACGGTGAAGGTCAGCCCGCCCTGGAAAAGCGACCCCAGCATCGCCACGCCGCGCTGATAGGCGGCGGCGGGCGCATCGACGCCCCCTGTCGTCGTCCAGGCGGTCATGTCCTCGGTCAGCAACTCGTCTGGCAGCGCCGCCGCCGACAGGGCGGCGAAGAAGCGGCGGGCGAGGTCGTGATGCGCCTGCGTCATGAGGTCAGGCCTTGGTCGGGATCGAGAAACGGTCGGTATAGTCCTTGAAATGGGCGTGGATCTGCGCGCGATCCAGGCCATAATCGGCCAGGTCATAGCTGTGCTTGCCATGTTTGCCCTGCGGATTGGCGGCCAGCATGGCGTTCATACCGGCCTCGGCCTCTGCAGTGAGGGGCGCGTCAAACCGGGCATAGAGCTTGCGCATTTCGCCGATCGGGTCGCGCAGCTGGTCGTCATACTGGATGTCGTGGATCGCATCCTGGCCATGCTTGGCGCGATAGGCCAGCATCCGCTCGATCATCAGGTCGAAAGTGCGCAGCTGCGATCGGCCGACCTCGACCGGATCGACATCGGCGCTGAACATCTTGCGCACCTGATAGACGAGGCTGCAGGCCGAGCCGACGACATCGGCCGGATCGCGATGGGTCATCACCAGCTGGGCATCGGGATAGACGGTGGTCAGATCTTCCAGGAACAGCGGATGCCAGGGATTCTTCAGCGTCCAGCGACCGCCATTTTCCGCCTGCAGCAATTGCAGCAGCCGCTTGTGATAGCGGAAAGCAGGCAGGTAGCTCGTGGCGAACAGCCATTTCTGATAGCTCGGCACATGCAGCACCGAGTCATAATATTGGGCGCAGAAGGACGGCGCCATCGCGAACTGGCACTCGGTCGGGCTGTCGGCATCCTCATGATGGATGGCCGAGATATGCGGCGCATATTTGAGCGACATGTCCAGCCGCGCCTGTTCCGCGACATAGCGCGGATCGCTGCTGAGCGTGCCGGCGGCGGCGGGCGGCGCCGAATTGAACGCCTCCCAGCGCAGGAAGGACCGGCGGGCGGGATCGGCGTTCAGCAGGTTGATCGTCAAGGTCGTACCGGTGCGCGGCAGGCCGAAGACGAACATCGGCTTCTCGACCGGGGCGTCGAGCAGGTCTGGATGGCGGGCGAGCCAGTCCTCGACCTGCAGGCGGTTGGCGAGCGTTGCGGTCAGCTGCTGCGCCCAGCGGCCCTGCGCCGCCTCGGTCAGCTTGGCCTCGCGGTTGATCGCGTCGACCAGCACGTCCAGACCTTCGAGGATGGCGTCGTCGCCCAGGTCGGTGAGGCCGGTCTGTTCGCGCGCGGCGGCGACCAGGGCGTCGGCGTCGAGGCCGATGGTGTCGGTGGTCATGATCCTCTTCCCTTCTGTTTTTCAGGCGGCCTGCGCCGCGATCTCGGCCAAGGCCCCCAGCACGATGTCGGCATGTTCGTGGCGACAGATGAGGAGGTCGGGCATGTATGTGTCTGGCTGGTTGTAGATGAGCGGCGATCCATCGATGCGGGATGCGTGGAGGCCGTGAGCGATGGCGACGGCGGCGGGTGCGCAGCTGTCCCATTCATATTGGCCGCCGGCATGGAGATAGATGTCGGCCTGTCCCAGGATCACGGCCATCGCCTTTGCACCGGCCGATCCCATGGGGACCAGTTCGGCACTGAGGGCTTCGGCGACCGCGACCGCCTGGGGTGCGGGGCGGGTACGCGAGACGACCATGCGCAGCTTCTCGGGCGCAGGCGGCACGACACGTGGCTGGTCGGTGCGCAGGACGATGCCGTCTTCATGGCCCGGCAGCGCAACCGCACCGATGGTCGGCACGCCGTTTATGGCAAGGCCGACATGGACGGCCCAGTCGGCGCGTTCCTCGCCATAT